>Ga0306869_1000067_pt1 | contig 61395 bp, 58 predicted proteins | sample AntRauTorckE6833_FD_190421 | JGI IMG/M metagenome (GOLD analysis project Ga0306869, IMG submission 190421) | Saline lake microbial communities from Rauer Islands, Antarctica - Metagenome Torckler E6 #833 (v2) (version 2) | ecosystem: Environmental > Aquatic > Non-marine Saline and Alkaline >... | reverse complement strand
TCCCTTAAGTGGGGTAACGAGCGCAACCCTCATCGTGTGTTACAAGTGTCACACGAGACTGCCCTCGCTTTTGAGTATAATCCTAGGATTGTAACCAGAAGCGAGGGAGGAAGGTGAGGATGACGCCAGGTCAGCATGTCCCTAGACGCCTTGGGCTGCACACGTGATACAATGGGTAGGACAACGAGGCGCAATACCGTAAGGTGGAGCAAACCTTTAGAACCTATCCTAAGTTCGGATTGAGGTCTGCAACTCGACCTCATGAAGTTGGAATCGCTAGTAATCGTGGGTCAGCTATACCACGGTGAATACGTTCTCAAGCCTTGTACTCACCGCCCGTCACATCAAGGGAGTTGGAAGTACTCGAAGTATCAGTTTATCTGGTATTACAGTAAGTTCAATAACAGGGATGAAGTCGTAACAAGGCACGGGTAGCGGAAGCTGTTCGTGGAATATTTCAAGAGAAGCACGTTTGTTGTAAAATACAGACTTATTGTGTCGATTTCTGTGCCTCAATTGAGCACGGAAGAGAATGGTATTTGACTCTAAATAATACCGGACTGCTTGGAAAGACAAGATGACAACTGGCAAAGACCAGTAGATATAGGACAGAACAAAATAGTAGTTAAATTGTTTAAATCTGTATAAGTATTTTAAGTTGTAAATTTTGAAGAAACTCTAAAAATACGCCCTAAATGGGTCGTTTTTTGTTATATTGACTTTTTATATAAAAGGTGGTATTATTATATACAGAATGAGTAACCAAAACAACTCGGGGTCCGGAGGGACTCAAAAAACTCGTCGAGCAAGAATCTTGAAAAAAGCATCTTTTGGTAAAAGACTACTATATCGTAGTAGTTGGACGTTAACAGATCTTTTTGATTCTTTTATGTTTCAAAATATTTTATTAGTAATTGTTATTATTTTGATGACAATTCTGATTTATACAGGACGTTAAAACAAACCGCGCATGGAGAGCGGAAAACAATGAAATATATCATTGCATCAATAGCGCTATTATTTTTAATAGCCATTGCATTTGTAAGTATTCTTGCAAATGCTAACCCTGACTTATTCAATCCTAATCTTTACGGTAAAAGTGAGGTAAAGATTGAAAAAAGTTACTCTGAGTCTGAATTGACTCAGGAGGAATACGAGACCTTGTGGGATTCTCGGATTTCTCAAGGTGTTAGTTTGAAAAAATAACCTCAATTTTACTCTCAAGGCCGTCGATTTATCGACGGCCTTTTTTATTTATTATTTAATTAAACCCTTTATTTTTTTGTTGAAATCTGGTAAGTTTATATGCATCCAATTACGGATATGCAAGAGTCGTTGTGGTATATGCTAAAACGCATATACCACAACATTTGAAGAAAATGCAAATTAAATTATGTTGCGCTGTATGCTAAAACGCATACAAAACAACAAAGCAAATTATGTTGCGCTGTATGCTAAAACGCATACACGCGCTGCACTCGGATTAAATGTAAATAAATTTCCATTAATCCTCGTTTGCGCGTGTAGCTCAGGTGGTTAGAGCGCGTCACTGATAATGACGAGGTCCCAGGTTCGAGTCCTGGCATGCGCACCAATTAAAAGAACGAGTAAATACTCGTTCTTTTATTTTAAAATAACATTAATATGCTATAATCATTAATTATGGATGGAGACACAAAAATAGATTTAAATAATAACGATGATTCACAAATTGACCTTGAAAATCAATTAGAAAAAGCTGCAGCAGAAGGAGGTGAAAACCCAGAAGCACTAATAAGACAAGAGGAAACTACAAAAGATAGTGAGGGTGCATCACCTGATTTAGGAACTGCAAAAGCACAAATGAATCAAGAAGATGGAATTGAAATTCTTTAATATTTTTTTATTAAAACTAATACTATAATAGTTTTTGTTTAATAAAATAAACTCGCAAATATTGTGGGTTTATTTTATTAAGTTAGGTTCAGCTTTTAATATAATCCCAAATTTATCCGAAACCGTATCAATTATTTTTTTGATAATTTTTTCTAAGCTTTTAAAATTTCCTTCGCCTGTGTTTATTAATACCAGAGCACTTTTGTCGTGAACCTTAATTCCATCAAATTCTTTACCTTTTAATTCTGCTTTTTCAATTAGCCATCCACCAGAAATTTTAGTTTTCCCTTCACCAGCATTATATTGAGGAATATCCGGATATTTTTTGATAAGCTCACTAGCTAATTTATTTGAAATAATTGGATTTTGAAAAAACGATCCACAATTAGGTTCTTTTTTCCAGTTCGGTAATTTTTGTTTACGAATATCAATTACAGCTTCACGGATTTCCTTTAAAGTAGAATCCTTCTTTTGTTGAGTTAAAAAATATAATGAAAGGTCTTTATAGGTAGGGGATTCAGGTGGATTTTTTGAAAGTCTAAAAGCAACATTTAAAATAGCAAATTTACCTATATTTCTCTTGAAAATACTATCTCTGTATGAAAAATCACAATCATGATTAGAAATCTCATAAAATTTACCAGTTTCAAATTCGTACACTTCAACGTTTATTATTGTATTTTTTACTTCTTGACCATAAGCCCCAATATTTTGAATAGGACATGCACCAACAGTTCCAGGTATAGCTGATAAGCATTCTATTCCTGATAAGTTATTAGAGACTGACCAATCAACAAATTTATCCCAATTCAACCCCGCTGAAACCTTTAAATTAACAAAATCCTTCCCCTCATAGGTTTTTATAATATCTTTTTGTTTAAACTTAACAAAAATTTTCTTGTGGTATTCGTCTGAAAAAATAGTATTAGAGCCTTCTCCTAAAAAAATAATCGGTAGAGTAGTTTTTGTATCTTCATTTTTTTCTCTTACAAAATTATCCAACTCCTTTATTTCCGAATCTTTTTCAATTTCAACTAAAAATTGACCAATTCCACCAATTTTCATATAAGAATGTTTTGATAAATCAACATCTTCATAAATCTTCATATTTAAAATTATATCATACGTGATATAATTTTAAATATATGAAAAAAGAGGAAAATCAAAAAAGAATAGGAATGCTAATAAAAAGTCTTAGACAAAGTAAAAACTTAACTCAAAAAGATTTTGCTAAATTATTAAAAACATCACAGAGTGCGGTGGCCAGAATGGAAAGTGGTGGTCAAAACTTTACAACCCAAGAAATCACTAGAATTAGTGACGTTTTAAATAGGAAGATTATCTCAGTTGATGATTCTATGGATTTTGAAATAGAAGGGGGTAGAAAACTCAAAGGTTCTATTTCAGTCAACACCTCTAAAAATGGCGCCCTTGCATTGATGGCATCTAGTCTTTTGAACGAAGGAACTACAATTATTAGAGATGTTCCTCAAATTGAAGAAATTAATCGTCTTGTAGAATTATTTGAAGCAATAGGTGTTTCAGTGCGAAAGATTGGTGAAAAAGATTTGGAAATTAAAATACCTACTAAGTTTAAAGTTAAAAATTTAATGGACGAAAGTGCAAAGAAAATTAGATCAGGACTTATGCTGATTGGACCACTTTTACATTATGAAAATGAATTCAAACTTCCTCATGCTGGTGGTTGCAAGATGGGACAGAGAACCATTGTCGCACATAAATATGCTGTTGAGGAACTTGGTGCAAAGGTTGTTACAAATGCAGAGGATTACACTATTTCTAAAAAGAAGCTGAAATCAAGAGATATTGTTATGTATGAAATGAGTGATACAGCTACTATAAATGCAATTTTAACAGCTGCAAAAATTCCTGGTAAAACAATCATTAGATTCGTTTCTGCTAATTATCAAGTTCAGGATGTATGTTTCTTTTTAGAAAAGCTTGGTGTTAAAATAGACGGAATTGGAACAACAAAACTAGAAATAACAGGAAAAGAAATTATCAATGAAAAAGTTGAACATTACGTCAGCGAAGACCCTACCGAGGCGATGTTCTGGTTAGCTAGTGCAATTGTTACAGAATCAAATTTTGAGATAAAGAGATGTCCGATTGATTTTCTTTCTCTTGAATTAATGAAACTTGAAAAAATGGGTCTCAAATATAAAAAATCTGAAAAATACAAAGCTAAAAATGATGAAACTGATTTAGTTGATTTACAAATTAAACCTTCAAAGTTGAAGGCGCCTACTGATAAAATTCACGCGCAACCCTATCCTGGAATTAATACAGATAACTTGCCGTTTTTTGCTACAATTGCGACTCTGGCATCCGGGACAACCCTTATTCATGATTGGATGTGGGAGAATCGCGCAATTTACTTTACAGAATTAAATAAACTAGGAGCACAGGTTGATCTGGCTGACCCTCATCGTGTTTTCATAACGGGTCCAACTCCATTAAAAGCAACTCAAATAGTTTGTCCTCCAGCACTTCGTCCTGCGACGATTATTCTTGTAGCAATGCTTGCAACAAAAGGAAAATCAGTTTTGAGAAACGTCTACTCTATTCGTCGTGGTTATGAAGATATTGCCGATAGGTTGAATTCTGTTGGAGCAAAGGTAAAGGTGGTAAAAGGATTTTAAATTCATAACCTATTTTTATAAAGTGTTTTATGTTGTAAAATAAAACAAATGAAAAAACATCTACTAGGAAAAGGATTCACACTAATCGAGCTGTTAATTGTAATATCAATAGTGAGTCTCTTATCAACCGTAATAATGTATTCTGTATCAGAAGCTAAAATATCTGCAGATGATGCACATAAAAAGACAGAAGTAGCACAAGTTAGAAATGCATTGGAGATATATAAGGATGGTAATAATACTGCGCCAAGAGGTCTGAATGCAGCAACAAGTGTTGTATATAACGAAAACTCACCAGAATATCAATCTGCAATGCAACAATTAGTAGATGCAAATACTATGCCGGAAATACCAACTAGTCCAAATGGAGTAGATTACTTTTATCTATCACAAGAGGGAGGTGATGGAGTATTCGGAGCAGTTTTGAGATCAAATAATGAAATAGATGATAATTACGGATGCTCAGGTGAAGCAGCATCTTATATTATAGAATTTGATAGGGATTCACTTATTCAGAATGCCGAGGATTGTTTAGATGGAGATTGTGATCCCGTTGAAGAAGGTGGAAGTAGTAATGGAGATGGAGGCGGAGAGCAAACAATAAATTTTGAATGGGAATCAAATACAAGACATCATAACACTACTTATGCTGAATATGATTGTAACAATCTTACATTGAGTGGTTTTAGTAATTGGAGGTTACCAACAATCGCTGAATTGCAATATGTATATAATAATAACCCATTCCCAGACTACATATCTGGTAGTTCCTACGATGAATCAGCTCCTTCGGTTGATGTAGCGAACAATAACTATGGATATATGGCAGCAAAAAGTTTCTTTATTTCTTCAGAGAGATTCACTGGAACTACTGTAGAAGGATATTATTTAGAAAATGATGTAAAAGGTGTACATATGCAGGATGGTCGAACTTATGCAGTTTCTAGTAGTAGACCAGAGTGGAACTATAGATGCTTCAGGACAATAAATTAATAGTTGTGAAACCATTTTAATTTGCTAAACTGGTGTCTGTTATAAATTAAAACAGGTTATGATATTGAATAAAAAAACAAAGATTGTAGCGACAATCGGTCCGGTTTCAACGGATGTAAAAATGCTAACAAAGCTTGCTAAGGCAGGTTTAAACGTTATTAGAATGAACTTTTCACATGGTGATTTTGCAGAGCACCAAGAGAAAGTTGATAATGCTAGAACAGTTTCAAAAGAAACTGGAATTCCACTTGCACTTCTGCAAGATCTTGGAGGACCAAAAATTAGAACAGGAGAATTTGATACAGAGTCAGGTAGAATAGTTTTGAAAAAAGGACAGACTTTTACTCTTACTACTCGCAACATTAAAGGAGACGAAACTATTGCTTCTGTTTCATACAAAAAACTTCCAAAAGAAATTAAGGCAGGTCACACTGTAATGGTCGATGATGGAAAGAAAAGAATGGTTGTAAAACAAGTAAAAGGTGAAGATATTATTTGTAAAGTTATTGTTGGAGGAGAATTAAAAGGACGTCGTGGAATCAATCTTCCTGATACTGATGTTTCAATTTCTTCTTTGACAGCAAAGGATTTGAAAGACTTGAAATTTGGAATCGCAAATGATGTTGATTTCTTTGCACTTTCATTTGTTCGTCGTCCTGCTGATATTAAAAAATTGAGAGGAATTCTTGATAAGGCTGGTTCAAAAGCTGCTATTATCGCTAAGGTAGAAACTCCACATGCAGTTGAAAATATTGATGAGATTATTGAAATTTCAGACGGTATTATGGTTGCAAGAGGGGATTTAGCTATTGAAGTTCCTGCTGAAAACGTTCCTCTTATTCAAAAAATGATTATCAAGAAATGTAATCAAGCTGGAAAACCTGTTATTACAGCTACTCAGATGCTGGAATCAATGATTAATTCGCCAGTTCCAACTAGAGCTGAGGTTTCAGACATTGCTAATGCAATTTTGGATGGAACTGATGCAATCATGCTTTCAGAAGAAACAACTCTTGGAGAATATCCTGTTGAATCAATCGAGGTTATGTCAAAAGTTGCTATTAGAACAGAGAACGATTATCTACATGAACAGTTATTAAATTCAGTTGATAGAATTGATGCTCAAAATGTAGGAGAGTCAATTGCTGCTAGTGCAATTAAAACTGCACACAGAGTTGGTGCAAAATATCTAGTTTCTCTAACTAATAGTGGTTATGGAGCACGTGTATTATCACGCCATAGATCACAACTTCCGATATTAACTTTTTCACCAAATGAAAAAACTTATCAAAAATCTATTTTGAATTTTGGTTGTTGGGTATACAAAATGAAATCTTACACAGATTTTGCACATGCTGTAAAAGATATCAAGGATGTTATTAAGAAAGATAAACTTGCAAAGAAAGGAGATAAAATTGTTATTGTCTCAGCAAGACCTTTTGGAAAGCAATCTGAAACTAATATGTTGGTAGTAGAGACTATCTAGATTGTCTAATTCAACCAGTTAAATTTTGTAGACTCTTAAAAGTATCAAAAAACACCTTTAAATAAGGTGTTTTTTGTTTGACTTCATTAAATAAAAGTTTAGTATTGAATCATGAATTTATACATCGTAGCGACTCCAATAGGGAATTTAGAGGATATGACACTGCGTGCTATTCATATTTTAAAAGAGGTAGATATTATTTTGTCGGAAGATACTCGTGTTACTGGAAAACTTTTAAAGCATTACGAAATTGATACAAAACAATTTAGTTTTCATGAACATAGTAATGATGAAGTCTACGAAAAAATATTAGAAGAAATGAAAAACGGAAAAGATTTTGCACTTGTTACTGATGCTGGAACTCCTGGCGTTTCTGATCCTGGTTCACGTCTTGTGAATTTTTTGCGAAAAAAAGAAACTGCCGGAGAAATTTCTGATTTAAATATTATTCCACTACCTGGCGCCAGTGCTGTTACAACAGCCATTTCAGTTTCGGGTTTGCATGGGAATGAATTTTATTTTGCAGGTTTCATTCCAAAGAAAAAAGGTAAACAAACTTTTCTGAAATCACTCCCCGATATGGCTAAAAAATTTGGTGCAGTAGTATTTTTTGAATCGGGTCACAGAATTTTAAAAACAATTCAGGGTATTGAAGAATTTTATCCAGAGACAAAAGAGGTTTCCAAAATTACTCTAGCAAAAGAACTTACAAAAATTCATGAAACAATCCTAAAAGGAACAAGTCAAGAAGTAATAAATTTTTTAGAAGATGAAAAACATCAAAAAGGGGAGTTTGTCGTTATTGTTGAATAAGTTATAATTAAAATCTTAACCAAAGAAGTATAAATATAATAACCATGAGAAGAAGAAATCTAATTATAATAATTGCTAGTTTGCTGTTTATTACGCCATTTTTAGGTGTTCCTAATGGGTTCCAAGACATTATGATTTCATCATTAAGCCTTTTAATAATAGGTATTTTAGTATTTTCTAAATATTTAGAAGGATCAATAATTAAACCAAAAACTCCTGTTGAATTTGATGAGTCATTACCTGAAAGTCCAGATTCAGAGGTGTTCGATGATTTCACAAATGAAAAGAACGAGGAGGTTTTTGAGAAAAATGACACAGAATTTTCATCTGAAAATGATGAAGAAAATATGTCAAAAAACTACTCAGAAAACGAACGACGAGACAATTAAAATAATCCTATAAAATAGGGCTACTTATCAACATTTTCGATTTCTATCGGAGGTGTTTTTTGGTAAAATAAAGTAAATAAAACCGTTAGTTATGAGGACTGACTTTTATAAAAATTATGTTTTTTAATAAAGAAAATAATACAAACATATTACCTTATTTTATAAAGCAGTCTTTCGCTGCTATATTGGCAGTTATAATTTTTTCAGCATTTAATGTATACGGAGAAGCTTACTTACCAATCTTGATTGAAAAAAATAATCAACAAACACATTTTGTTTCAATTTTTGATTTTTTCTTTAATGAAAAAAGTCCAATTTCAGATCTACCAGAAAAATATTTTGAAAGTATAAATTCTGCTGCATTAGCAGTTTCAGATAAAGTTGATTTTTCAAAAGAGGTGACAGCAACTTTTGGTAAAGCACATATTTCTTTTCTGAAAGAATTTGAAGCCAGTACTGTACTTTTAACTAGTGCAGTTTCTGATTCAACTAAAAATTTCTCTGATTTTGTTATGGGAGGATTTGAAACAGTTTCTGAAAAAATTCAAAAAACTTCTGACAAAATAAAAATAGCTCCTAGTAAAATTAAAACAGCATTAAATAAAAATAAAACAAAAAACACAGCGTTAGTCATGCAAGCAGGTGAGTTTAAATCTTTCTATAACCAAACATCAATAAATTTATATAACGCATATAGCGACTTGATTCCTCACTCAATTGAATTTGTAAAAACAACAAAGGATGATTTTAATTTAGGTATTAAAAATTCTGGAAATTATGTTGCTAAGATTTTTGATAAAGCAAAGGGAGAGGCTCTGACTGTTGTTACAAAGGCTTCAAAAACTGTTGATCTGGAATCAAATAAATTAACTGCCCAAGCGGGAGGTTTTTTAGACACTACAAAACAAACAGCAGAAAATATTTGGGATAGCGTTTACTGTCCAATTAATAACTTTTTTGGCGGTGATGCATGTGGGGGGCAAGTTGAAACAAATACTGAAATAGTAAAAGAAGTTCAACCGCAAGAAGAAACTACAGAAGAAAATATAACAAACACACCAGAACAATCTGACGAGGACGAATTTCAACAAAATATACAACCAGTCACAAGAGAAATAGTTAGAGTTGAAACTCCTGTGTATCGCGGAATTACTTGGGATATGTTGAATGCGAGACTAGAAATTTTTGAACAACAATTGGATTTGAGTAGTGAAATAATTATTAGAGAAAAAGTTGTAACTAGAGAAAAACTAACCAGACAAACAGATAATGTAGTTGATAATATTAATGATTCTATTGATGGAGCTTTTGAAAGTGGAAACAAAAGTTTAAATGCAGTCGACGGAACATTTTCAGGAAATGTTTCTGCTGTTGGGTTGACTCTATCAGGAACACAAACAACAGCAGGAACTTCAACATTCAATGGGACAGTAAACATAAATGATAATTTAACTTTGAATGGACAATATGGAACAGTAGGACAAATAATTCTTTCTCAAGGAACAGGGACTGCACCAATTTGGAATGATGTTTCAGGATTATCAGTTGGAAATGCAAATACTTTGGATTCTCTTGATTCGCTGTATTTCTTGGATAGAGCAAATGCAACAGGAACACAAACACTATCAACAATTTCAGATTCTGGTTCTTTGGCTGCTCTAAATGATCTTTCTTCATTTTCAACAACTGATTTGAGTGAGGGAACAAATCTGTATTACACTCAGTCTCGTTTCGATTCTGCATTCTCTGCAAAAAACACAAGTGATTTAACCGAAGGAACAAACCTATACTTTACAGATGCTCGTGCACGAAATTCATTTTCAACATCTGCGACAGGATTGAGCTACGGAACTTCAACTGGAATTCTCTCACTAACATCAGGATATGAAATTCCAACTAATGCCAGCACAACAGATTGGAATAATAAAGTTTCTTCACAGTGGACTACATCAGGTAGTAATCTTTATTACGATGGAGGGGATGTCGGTATAGGAACAACTAATCCACAAGGGAAATTAGATGTAAAAGGTACAATATATACAGGAACAGGAAATGAATTAAATGCAATTAATTCAGAAATCGGTAGATATGCATTTTGGTCAGATGATTCATCTACAGATGCTTCTATAGAAGCTGGATCTATAAGAGCAATTACAACTGATGCATGGGGAGGAACAACTACATCAAATAATTCAAGATTAGGTTTTTTCCCTTTAAATCAAAGAAATCAATTTGAGGCTTTATCTATTTTGAATACTGGGAATGTCGGTATTGGAACAACAACTCCGGCAACCAATTTACATGTTTTAGGGGCATCTAATCCCGCTATTCGTGTTGAGTCAACTGGTTCATCAAAAGCCTATATAGATATTAATACTGATACAGGTGCAGCAATAACAAGATATAACGCAGGAGGATCACCAAAATGGTCAATAGGAGTAGACCCAGCTAATGATGATTTTGTATTTTCAAATACTTTTGATTTATCATCACCAGTAATGTATTTAGATAAGGGAAATGCTTACGTTGGTATAGGAACATCTTCACCACAACAACTCCTTCACGTAGTGCGTGCAACAGACGGAGCCCCAGTAAGGTTCGAAGACTCAAACGGATATTGTGAAATTGATCCAACTTCAACAACTTGGACATGTACATCTAATGAGAGACTGAAAGACAATATAGAATCATTGGACAATACTTCAACATATGAAAAACTGACACAACTGAATCCTGTAACTTTCCAATGGAAAACAGATAAATCAAACAAAGACCGATTGGGATTGATTGCTCAGGAAGTAGAAAAGGTATTTCCAGATCTTGTTAGCACAAGTGGTGATGGATATAAATCAGTCGCCTATGGTGGATTTACTACTTATTTAATTTCTGCTGTTATTGAATTAGGAGAGAGAATGGATCAAATTCAAGCGCAATTATCTGCTGGTGTAACAGGCTCAATTTCTGGAATCAAGAATACAATCTTTGAAACCTTAACTATTGGAAGCGAGGAAAAACCTTCTGGAATTACTCTTTATGATGAAATTACAGGTGAAGCATATTGTTTGATTATAAGCGACGGGGAAATGATTAATAAAGAAGGAGAGTGTGGAAGTGTGGTGGATGAAAGTAGTTCAAGTTCAGGAAGTTCATCTAGTTCAGGTGATAGTGATTCATCTGGTGGAAGTTCAAGTTCAACTGATTCTAGTGGAGAAACTGCAGATTCAGATAGTGCAACCTCAACAAGTGAAACTCAAAATGCTACATCAACTGATAGTGGTGTAGAAGAGGAGGCTGCATCATCAACTGATTCAACAAATGAGATTACAGAGGAAACACCAACTAGCACAGATACAACCGAGGAGACTGTAGAGACAGACACTTCTATTGAAGAAACTGCAACCGAAGAAGTGATAGAGGAAGAACCAGAAGTTGTTGAGGAACCAACCATTGAAGAAACAACAGAACCAGAACCTGTTTCTGAACCATCTGAATCAACAACTGAACCAGTAGAATAATTATGATTAAATACAAAAATGTTTACTTTATAGGAATAGGAGGGATAGGAATGAGCGCGATTGCGAGAATGATAAAAACTCAAGGCGCTAAAATTTCAGGTTCTGATATGTCAGAGTCTGATGTTACTCGTGGTCTGCAAGAGTTGGGAGTTGTAGTGAATTTTGAGCAAATTGCAGAAAATTTAGGTGATGAAAGCGTTGTCGACAATGAAAGCGCTGATGAAGAGGGCGGCAGCAATGCTGACGTGATTGATTGCGTTGTCTACACAACTGCAATTGGAGATGATAACCTAGAGTTAGTTGAAGCAAAAAGGCGTGGTCTACCAATTTTTAAATACTCAGAAATGTTAGGGCAATTATCTGCTGGAATGGAGACAATTGCAGTTTCTGGAACTCATGGAAAAACAACAACAACAGCCATGATTTCAAAAGTTTTCTCTGGTGCAGGACTAGAACCTCACACAATTGTAGGTTCACTTCTTCCCGAATATAAAAGTAATTACATCAAAGGAGGTCTAGTCGAAAAAGGTGGAAATATTTTGATAACAGAAGCGTGCGAATACAAAAGGTCATTTTTAAATCTTGAACCTAGTCATGTTGTTATTACAAATATTGATGAAGATCATCTAGATTATTATCGTAATTTAGAGGATATTCAATCTGCCTTTATTTCTCTTTGTGAAAAGTTGCCGGAAGATGGAAAAATTATTTGTGATCCTGATTTGCCGAATCTTGCACCGATTGTTGAAAAGTTCGGTAAGGGTGATGGAGACGATAGTAAAATAATTGATTATAAAAACTTTTTGTCACAGGTTCCAGAAATGAAAGCAATTGGTGAACATAACCGATTAAACGCCGCAGCTGCATTAGGAGTCGTTTCTATTTTTATTGAAAAGTTTTATGGTGGAGAAAACTCTGATGGTAAAGTATCTGAAAAAAAGAGCGAAGCAAAAAATTCTCTGAAGGAATTCAGTGGAACATGGCGCAGACTAGAGAGTCGTGGCGAATCTGAAAATGGAGCCATTTTATATGATGATTATGCTCACCATCCTGATGAAATTTTGGCAGGAATCAAAGCATTGCGAGGTGCTTTCCCAGATAAAAAACTTTGTATATTTTTCCAGCCACATTTGTATTCACGGACAAAAATTTTGTTTGATGATTTTGTGAAGGTTTTTTCTGCAACAGATGATGAAGGCAGAAAATATATTGATGAATTATTTTTGTTGCCGATTTATGCCGCTCGTGAACCGGTCGACCTGGAAATTTCTTCTGAAATTTTGGCTGAAAAAGTTGAAGCAAATTTTGTTGAGTCATTTGAAAAAGCTGTAGAAATTGCAGACACTAAAACTAACGATAGTGTTGTTGTCACAATGGGGGCAGGGGATGTTTATAAAATATTAGACTTGATGGTATAATTTATTTAAATAAGGACTTAAAATATTATGGACAATCCAGAGCAAATTACATATTTTGCAGATACAGACGCTAGAAACAAGCGTATTCGTTTTGGAATCAAAGCAAGAGACAGAACTCGTCACGTTTATGTTATTGGGAAAACTGGTATGGGAAAATCTACTATTCTCGAAAACATGGCGGCTCAGGATGTGCAAAATGGAAACGGTTTTGCTTTCATCGACCCACACGGTAGTGCTATTGATACTATAATGCAATACATTCCAAAAGAAAGAATGGATGATGTTCTTTATTTTGCCCCTTTCGATATGGAAAATCCTATTTCTTTTAATGTTATGGAGGATGTCGGTTATGACAAACGTCACCTGGTTGTGTCAGGTTTGATGTCTACTTTCAAGAAAATTTGGGTGGATGCATGGTCAGCGAGAATGGAATATATTTTAGGTAATACTTTACTTGCATTGTTGGAATATCCCAATACAACTCTTTTGGATGTTAACAAGATGCTTTCAGACAAGACATTCCGAACAAAGGTTGTTAACTATATAAAGGATCCATCAGTAAAGAATTTCTGGGTTGAAGAGTTTGCTCGTTATACAGAGAGAATGGCAGCCGAAGCAACACCAGCGATTCAAAACAAGATTGGTCAATTCACAGCTAACCCACTGATTAGAAATATTATTGGACAACCAAAATCATCTTTTGACATGAGAAAAATGATGGATGAAAGAAAAATCATTTTAGTTAACCTTTCAAAGGGGCGAGTGGGGGACACGAATGCAAATCTTCTCGGTTCTATGATTATTACAAAAATGTATTTGTCTGCGATGTCACGTGCTGATACTTCAAAACAAGACATGGAAAAGTTACCGAACTTTTATCTTTACGTTGATGAATTCCAATCTTTTGCTAACGAATCTTTCGCTGATATTTTGTCAGAGGCTAGAAAATACAAATTGAACCTTACTATTGCTCATCAATATATTGAACAAATGTCTGATGAAGTGCGCGCCGCTGTTTTTGGAAACGTGGGGACTATGATTACTTTCCGTGTTGGTTCTTATGATGCAGAAGTTTTGGAAAAAGAATTTTATCCAACTTTTGAAGCAAAAGATATTGTGAACCTGGGTGCTTACCAAGTTTATTTAAGGCTTATGATTAATGGAATTGGTTCTCAGCCTTTCTCTGCTGCCACAATGCCACCACTTGAAACTACAGAATACGACATTGTCGAGGATGTTATTAATGCTTCTAGAAAGCAATTCACTCGACCTCGTGCAGAGGTAGAGCGTGAAATGGAAGAGCGTTCTAATGAGAATATTTCATCTACACAAGGAGCCGGCTCTAATGGTGGAGGAAAAGGGGGTAATGGAGGTGGTGGTTCGAAGGGGGGTAATGGTTCAGGAAATAATAAGAATGGAGGCAACAATAATGGTGCTAGTAATAGAAATGGAGGTAACAATAACAGTAGCCAAAATAATACAAAAAAACCTGTAAAAGTTATTGATAACAAGGCACTTAAAGAAATTGATAAAGTTCTTGCTCAGAAAAGAGAGTTGATGAAGAAAAGTCCAGATGAAGTCGAAAGTGAGATGGAAGATAAAAAACCAGAACTAGAAGAGGTTTCTTTAAAGGATCTTACTATGAACACTAGTCGTGGGAAATCTAGTGGGGGGAATAGTGGTCATGGTGGTGGTCGTGATAATAACAACAGAAACAATAGTAATCGTAATAATTCAAATAATAAAGGACCATCTGAAGAAAATTCAAATTCATTAAAAGATGCTTTGAGTGGGTTAGGTATTTTAGATAATAATAAAAAGGAAAATAAAAAAGAGGAGGTAAAAAAGGAAGAAGTAAAAAAAGACGAACCTAAAAATACTGAAAGAAATGTAGAGCAAAAAAAAGTAAGTCAAGAAGAAAAACCTAAACAAAAGGAAAAGAATAATCATAATAATGATCAAGTCAGAAAAGATGATTCAAATAATATTCCACCTAAGCCAAAAAAAGAAAAGCAAAAACTGAATGAAGTTTCTGAAAAGGAATTGAGAGAAATATTAGAAGGTTAAAAGGGTAAGATAGCTTTTGCTAGACGTGCCATATTTTTGAAACGTGCTTTGAAATAGTTAGGGTAAAATTCTCTATTTTCCTTAATTATTCCTTCAAGTGTCAAAACACCTTTTATCTTTTTAAATTGAGAAATATTTCCTGAATGTTTCTTATATGCAGTCATGAATTCTGGTAAATTTGCTACTTTATTTTTTCTAGCTATTTTAAGAAAATTATCATAGTCCTCCCAAATAAAAATTGATTCGTTATATTTACTCAAAGAGTTTTTTCTAAGTAAAACACTAGAATGAACAAACTGATTTTTTAATAAGAAATTATAAATTATTTTTTCATTCAAGGTATGATTTTTTATCTCTCCAATTTTTTCCTCATCTGAATTAACGATAATTGCGTTTGTTCCGATTAGTGCGTATTCAGGATTTTCATCTAAAAATCCTACCTGCTCTGATATTTTTTGCGGTGAAATCCAATAGTCATCACTATCCAAAACAGCAATATATTTTCCATTTGATTTCCCTAGTGCAAAATTCCTATTTTCAGAAATACCATCTGTCTCATTTTTATAATAATGAATTTTGTTTGCCCAAGAGGGGTTTTGAGAGACAATTTCTTTTATTAAACTTTCAGTATCATCGTCACCGTTGTCAGAGATAATAATCTCAATATCTGGGTAGCTTTGTTCAAAAACACTTTCAATAGATTTTGAAATCAAATCTTTGCGATTATGTGTGCATATATTTACACTAACTAGTGGTTTATCCATTAATATTTAGAATATCATTAATTAAATCTTAATCCATCCTTCAGGTATTATATTTGGGTGTTCTGTATTTTTTACAGTCCATTTCTCTGGCGCAATAACAATTTTATTAGAGTTCTGATTAAGCCAGGCACCCCACCAAGAGAAGGATGAATTAGCAATTATATTATGTGAACATCTGCTCATTAATAAAAGTTCTTGTTGAGGGGGAAGTCCATGACCTGAGACAAAAGTGTTGCTAGAACTTATTTTAAGGTTTTCCTTAACCCAATCTGGATCATCAGTAAAAATAAAGAAATGTGGTTGCTCTGTTACCTCTAGGATTAAATCAATCGCATCTCTATAGTATGAAAGGGGACATAGTCCATGGTGGGCTTTTGCCTTTGGATTACTAGAATAATCTCCACGACGTATGTGTATTGAAACAGAATTTTTTTCAGAATCGAGTCCTTGAATTTGCTCTTGAAAATCTTTTACCTGTTCTGTTATGAATTCTGGTTTTAGTTGGAACTCTTGTAGTAGGGTAGGTCGTATTTCAGAAAAGTTTTTTTCTGATTGGAAAAATCCATTTAGGTAGATATTTTGGTCTGGGTTTTCTGAAAGTTTTTTGGAAATGTTCTCTAATAATTCTGGATGATAATCTTGGTAGTGTTTCTTCAGAACCTTCTTATCTATAACACGTTGTATTTTTGAAATGAATCCATATGGGTATTTTGTTTTTTTGATTTGCTCAGGTGTGGCAGTTTTTGCTGATATTTGGAATTGGTCTAGATCATAGGTTCGTGGTATGTCGCTATTAATTACACGTTCGTCACTATAGCCTGATGTATCCAATGTATGATCAGTTTTATTTTGAGTAGTTAAAGAAAACCCAGTCGCATACTGAAACATTTGATTTCCAAGCCCTCCTTTTAGGTTAGTTAGTATCATTTTTTATTGCTACATAATTAGAGTATTGAAAATTTTCCAAGTCATGATTATAACTACTAATCTTTTCTAATTTTTTTTGCATCATTTTATATATTGTATATGGTTTATCTTCGAAAAAATTAAAAATATCTTTTAGTAATATTCCTGCATCTATAAAAGTCCCCCCATATTCAAATTGAATATAATCTACTTTACCTGATGATATTTTTTCTTTAGAACCTTTAAGTACATCTAGTTCGCCACCCTCCACATCTATTTTTAGGAAAGATATTTTATCTATCGAATTATCTTTACAGAAATTATCTAATGTCTCAAATTCAACATTTTCTTTGTAGGTTTTCTTCATAAGATCTTTTCTTTCTATTTGGGAGCTTAACGTAGAATCCTCTCCGTAATTATAGAAAATTTTGTTTTCTTTTTCTTTACCTAATCCTAGATTGTATATTTTATTATTTGGATTTTTAATATTTTCTTTCAGTCTTGTAAAAGTTTGTTTACTTGGTTCAAAGCTATATATTTTAGAATTAGAATTAGTGTCGTATATGTATTGAGACCATTCACCGATATTTGCGCCAACATCAAAAACTACATCAAAATTTTCTTTATATTTTTCTATAAAGTATCCTTCACCGTTTGTCTCAATATCACAGTTATTATTGTTATTATAATAGTCAGTAATTTTTTTAGATATCTTGTATATAATCTCCACTCTGGAAATTAAATATATAATTTTTTGTGTTATTTTTTTCATTTATTTTTCTTAAACAAGAAACACCCACATCCATATTTTTGTTCTTTAACTGTATCAGGATTTGCGTTTTCTATAAAATCTCCCGAATCTGTTATTAGTGTAAATTCTACCAAATTCAATTCCTTGAACATTTCTGTAATCATTTCATATGAATAAATTCTATGAGCATTGAACTCTATTTTAGGTTTTCCAACAGGAGTCACAAATAATAAATATCCCTCTTTAGATAGTACCCTTTTTAGTTCATCAACAGCTTTAGTATCTCCGCTAGGATCAATGGGGTCACCATATCTTCCAAGTCCAATATGTTCTATTGTATGCATACAAGAAAGGGAATTAATTGAATTATCTGAAAAAGGAAGACTCATAAGGTCACCCTTGTAACTTTCTAAATTAGATAATTTTAATTCTGCTGGTCTATAGTCATAGAATTTTACAGGAACAAAAGTAGAAAGAATTCCTGAAAAATATAAACTTGAAGATATATCAGTATGAAATTCCGGATTAATTTCTTTTACTTTTCTGGTTGCCCAAGAAGTATGATAGACGTAATGATGATCAAAACTTGTCTTAATAGTCTTATCTTTTATTTGAGGATAAAAATCAAATAAACTTTTTTTGAATCTATTTTCTTTATCTTTGTTTAGGAAAAATATCCAATCCTTAATTATAAAAGGGGATAGTATTATGTTTTTTATTTTTTTAAGTATTTTTTTTGTCATGACTTAAAAAATATGTATTATATCCTTATCTATAAAAATATTTAACTTTTCATTTTGTTTAAAAATAAATTGACGTAAATCTTCATAGTTTGGATAGTTATTTTTTCCATTAAATAATCTTGCATCATCTATCAAAATAACACTTCCTTTGATCCAGTTATTAAATATTTTTGAAAGTTCATTTGATATTGGGGTATGTCCGAACTCATTACTTAGTGCAGTTAATCCACCTGAATAATGAGCATCCAACCAAAATATTTTCTTGGTTGGATCCTTTGTTAATACACCACCTAACATTTTACCACTGTCACCATTTAATATTTCTACATTTTTATTGTTTTTAAAGTAATTTTTAGCCTCATCGGCAAGTAAGGTATTCAACTCAATAGAGTAAATTTTATCAAAATATTTCTGAACTGATTTAGTTGTTGTTCCAAAATATGTTCCAGTTTCAACAAATGTTTTTATGTTAAAAAGATATTGTGCTGATAAAATTTTGTTAACTTTATCAATTTGATAAGTGATAGATTTATCAGATTTATGTTTTTGCAGGAAGAAAGATATTTTTAAAACCAATTGTAATCTTAGTATTTTTCTTTTTATTTTTTTAATAGTATCTATGTTAGACATGATTGCTTTTATTTTTTGTTAATTTCTAAAGCTCTTAGTATATTTTCAATTGAATTCTTATAAGTGTAATTTTTAATAATATTCTGTTGTCTTCTGATCAAATCCGCTTGCTCATTTTTTGATAACGATAGAGATTTGTCTATAATTTCCTCTATATTTTCTCCATCTATGAACGAGTCCTCTAATATATCTTTAAATTTTTTTATATTTGTAATGCCTAGCTGTCCATACGAAATATTTTTAAACATTCTACACGGTAAATAATCAACATCAACTTGGCTTTTACCAGCTATTGCAGGAGCTATTCTTGATAATCTAATAAAAAATATATTTAACCAGTCAGGAATAAATCGAAGGTGTATAAATTTCAAGTTTCGTTTTTTTAGTATTTCTTTTAACTCTATAATTTGAGTTGTATTTCCTTGTTTTAGTTTATTGTTCCAAATGCTACCAACCCAAAATACAAACTTGTTTCTTCTGAAAACAGGCTTTTTAAATTCAGATGCTAGTAAATCTGTACCCCAAGGTTGATATAATGTTCTAGTATTCTTATCAAAATAAGTGGCACACCCCCATTTTTCTATATTCGGTATATTTTCAATTGTGTTGTTATAGACTTGTAAAAGTATAAGTTTATCATTCGGTACTCTTTCTAAAAAAACATTTTTAAAATTATGAAGACAGTAGTATACATCATCTCTAATAGGGATGATGTGTTCTTCAAAAGAATTTTTTTCAGGAATCATTCTTCCTATTACATATGCTGATAAGATTAAATCTCCAGGTTCTATGTATTTCTGGCTCTTCTTTTCATCTTCAATCCATAAGGTTTCATATCCTAATTTCTTTGCGTTTTTGTAAAATGCTTGATGAATATGTCTGTGTGTATGATATTTCTTTTTCAGACCCCATATTACTATTCTTTTTATTTTATTTCTCTCCATTTTTTGCATATATATATCCCTCAGAAATATTAGTTTTAAAACCCTCTCTCGATAAAATATCAATTATTTCCTGATGTTTATGTTCGTTAATATTATCATGATACTCCATTGATATCTTATCTACCGTAGTTTTTATAAAGTCTATATTGTCTTCATTTATGATTTCATACTCTGCACCTTCGCAGTCTAATTTCAGAAAGTCTATTTTACTAATATTTTTGTCTGAACAGTATTTTTTTAAATCTATAATTTCAACATCAATTTTATCCATAGAACCTTCTCTCTTATATAAACTATGACACCCGTTATGCTCCCTTGATACATAAAAAGAAATAGGGGATTTGATACTATTTCCAATTGCGCTATTGATTACTTTAATATTTTTTAAACTATTTAATTTTATTGTTGTGTTTATTTTTTCAATCAGAGAAGGTATCGGCTCAAAAGCATAAATGGTACCTTCCGAAGCTTTTTGACTCGCATAATAAGAAAAAAAACCATTATTGGCTCCTACGTCGAAAACTACGTCATTGTTTTTTATTTCAAAACCTTCTGGATTATAATATTCTTTATAAAATATTTCAGAAAACATAGAAAGATCTGCTTTTCCAATTTGACCCCCAATAAAAATAGAGATTCCGTTTCTGAGTATTATGCTTTCAATTTCTCTGTTGGATAATTTCGCAAATATAATAGAAGGCCAATTTTTGCATTTTAAAATAATTGCTAATAGTACTGTTGCGTAATTTCTTATCATATTTTTCTTATTAATTCTTTCAACTTTTCTTCAATAGTTTTTTTTGAATAATCTGATTTAATCATTTCTATACATTCTTCTCTATATTTTTTAATTATATCAGGGTTATCTAAATAATAAATTATATTTTCTGATAATTTTTTATAATCATAAATATCATGGAATAAAGCTTTATCTTTAAAAACTCCTGTAAATGACATTATTTTTGTTAGACAAAGAACATTTCCAGATAATGCTGTGTCATAAACTGCAACGCATTGTCCTTCAGAAAGTGATGAATTCACAGATATTAAAGTTTGATTTAACAAGTTATTTAAATTTTCATCTTGTGGTAAAAAATCGTGGATAATTACACTACTTTCTAGTCCGAGTTCATTTATCTTAACTTTAAAATTACTATCCCAAATATTTCCAATAATATTCAACTTAATATCATTATTTTTTTTTCTAACCTCAGATAAAGCCATTAGTATTGTTGAAAGATTTTTTATCTTTGTCACATTACCAAAGAAAATAATATCTTTTCTTGTGTTTGTATCATCATTTTTCAGACTAAACACGTCTTGTGACACAACAAGAGGAATAGTAAAAAGTTTTTTAGGATTAATTTTTTGTTTAATTAAAAATTCTTTTTCAGTTTCGTTATTTAATCTAATTGCTTTAAAAAAAATATAAACGAAATTTTGTATTTTTTGTTTTAGTTTACTTTTTCTCTCAGGCTGTGTGTGTGCCATAAAAATAGTTCTTCGTGCAAGAAAGGGTACAATAAAAGATTGCCACTCTAAACTATTCACATAAAAAACACTATTTTGTAATGAAAATTTGATAATCCTGTATAGGAAATTAAAAATATTTTTATACTCGATTACGTTTATATCTTTGTCAAAATTTGGGTCGTTAATTATGGATTTTCTGTTTAAAACTATTACATGTGTTTCAAAACCTAATTCTTTTGCAATTTTTAATACGTGAATGTGATAATTTTCTTCAGAGGCAAAACTGTACATATGTTCATGATAACCCCATATAACTGAAACGAATTTTTTCTTTTTTACTTTCATTTTGAGAATGGTTTAAAAATTGCTAATAAAAATGCTTTCCTCTGATCCTTTAAACCTTTCTGCATTAGTAATATTAAAACAGGAAGACTATATGCAAATATATTTGCTATAGCAGAACCTACTGATCCCCATATTGGAATGAAGACATAATTTAAAATAATACTTATCACCATTCCAAGTACGTTAAGAATAAGAATAGTTTTAAATTTGTTTTCTACTAATAAAAATTGTTGCAATGCTGTGTTAACAAAAACACCAACGATTGACCAAATATAAATTCTAAGAAGAAAAATACTTCCAAAATATTCTGCTCCATAAAGAGTATTAATAATAAGTGGTGCTGTAATAAAAATAAGAATACAGATTAGTATAGATGTATAAAAAAGAAGGGAGTATAGTTTTTTACTTCTCTCAAGAAAAATAGAAGGACTTGTTTTTTGCGAATTAAATATTGCTGGTAATAAAGATGCACAGACGATACTTGATATAAAAAACCAAACTTCCGAAAAACGTACAGCAACCACATATAATCCAAGTTGCTCTGACCCTAATAGAACTTTAATGAATAATTGGTCGATTCTTATATATATTGAAGCTGCTACTGCTGATAAGGTAAAAGGCCAAGATTTTTTTATAAAATAATATAATAATTCTTTTTTTATTTTCCATTTGAAAAAATTTCCTACTTTCTTTTTGTAGATATACAAAAAACCTATAGAACTTAAAACATGGTCTATTACATAAGAGATCAGTAAGAAAAATATAGAAAAACCCTGATAGACTATGAAAATTTTAATAAGAGATGAAAAAAGACTTGTAAAGATACTCGTTATCGCTACATATTTGTTTTTTGCTTTTGATTGGAAATAAGAATCAACTACGTTAAAAGATTGAAAAATAGTAAAAGTTGAATACGCTAAAACTAGAAATATTGTAGTTTGTGTATTAGCAAAAATAAAAGCAATAGTCGTCGCTACTATAATTGTAAAAAATGCGTTGATTAGTTTTATAAGAAGTGCTGTACCAAGTATTGAATCCGTATTTTCAGTGTCCTCGTTTAATTTTTTAATTAAAATAGAATCAATTACAAATAATGTAAAACCTACAATACTTACAAAACTAATAATAAAATTTAAAGTTCCGTATTGTTCTGGCCCTAGGTTTCTAGCTATATATACACTTACAAGAAGAGAAGCTAGTAATGCAAAAACCCTCCCACCAAACATCCACCCAGTATTCCTAAAATACTTTTGAAAACCAGCATGACCCCAGACTTCACTTGCACGTCCTAACCCAGGTCTTATAAAGTTATTCATTATATAGTCCATATTAATAAAACCAATCTTACACCAAACCTCGCCCTTTTTCATCATTTTTGTTATATTTCACAGCAATGACAAGCACAGAAAAAAATTTAAAATTTGTAGTATTTATCGGCCTAATTATTTTATTATATATTCCTTTTATAGTCGCTAATGGAATGTTCTTTCCTTACATAACAGGGAAGGCATATACATTCAGAATTGTTACAGAAATAATTTTTGGAATTTATTTGATTTTGGCCACCTTGTATCCAATTTATCGACCAAAGAAAAATTTAATTCTATATACATTCGGAGCTTTTTTAATTTCTATATTCATTTCAAATTGGACGGGAATAAATCCGTTAGCTAGTTTTTGGAGTAATTTTGAAAGAATGGAAGGGTGGGTGACTATAGCACATCTTTTTGCTCTATTTATTTCTCTTGGTTCAATCTTTCGAGAAAAGAAAGATTGGATAATTGTTTTCAATTTTTCTATTATTGCCAGTTTGTTTATGGTGTTCTCTGCAATAGGACAAGTCCTGGAAAGTGGTTTCAATACTAGAGTTGCAACAACATTAGGAAATTCTACCTATCTAGGAATCTATATGCTATTCAATGCGTTTCTATCTCTTTTCTTTTTGTTGAGACAAAAAATAAGTTTCACCGGTTGGTATTCCTGGGTTTATGGAATAATTTTTGTTTTGCAATCAATGATTGTCTTTCAAACAGGAACTAGAGGATCAATGTTGGGACTATTAGGTGGTGTGGTTTTGGTTGGTATTTTGATTGCTTTATTTAATAAGGAAAACAAAATTTTCCGGAAAACCGCCTTTTCTCTGATTGGGATCGTTGTTGTTTTTATTTCATTAATTTTTCTTTTTAAAGAGACAAGTTTTATAAAAGAAAACCAGGCTCTAGGTAGAATAACAATGATTAATATTAATGAAGGAACTTCACAAGCCAGAATCAACAACTGGAAGATGGCAACAGAAGGATTCAAAGAGCGACCTGTTTTAGGTTGGGGGCAGAGTAATTTCAATTATGTTTTTGATAAGTATTATTTGCCAGAGCATTATGGAAATGAAACATGGTTTGATCGCGTTCATAATATTTTATTTGATTGGTTGATTGCTGGTGGGGTAGTTGGATTATTGCTATTCGTTTCAATTTGGTTGTCAGCACTATTTAATATTTGGAAAAGTATTAAATTGGAAATTAATGAAAAGGCAGTATTGGTTGGAATGCTCGGTGGTTATTTTGTTCACAACTTTTTTGTATTTGATCAGGTTGTCAGCTATATCTATTTTGGATTAATTCTTGCTTTCATTTATTCACAGTCAAAAGATATAGATTCAAAAGATTCAGAATTTACATTTTTATCAAAGGGTTTATCAGAAAAGATGAAACAAACTTTGGTAATAACAATAATTATGTTTGTAATTCCAGTTTCAATGTACGCAATTAATTATTCAAGCTATGCAACAAATAAAGATTTAATTTCAGCCCTTACTATAACTAGACAAAATACTGATGGCACATCAGCCTTTGCTTACGATAATGGAATTTATGGGAATATCGAATTTTATGAAAAGGCAATAGGAAGAAATAACTTCGGAAAGTTTGAAGCTACTGAAAGAGTCATTTTGAGCGCCAATCAAATTCTATCAATTCAAAATTTAGATCAGAAGGTAAAGCAGGATTATGTAAATTTTGCAGTTGGTGAAATGGAAAACTTAATAATAGAGTATCCAAAAAATTCTAGATACCCATATATTTTTGGATCCTTCTTTGCTCAAATTAATCAACCAGAATTAGCAGAAAAATATTTATTAAAAGCCATTGAACTGTCTCAAACAAAACAATCAATTAGAATTCCGTTGATTAGATTATATTCAGAAACGGGGCAGGGAGAAAAAGCACTTCAATTAGCGAAAGAAACTTTTGAACTTGATGAGAGTAAAAAAGATTTATGGAAAGAGTATGTAAAAACATCAGCCCGTTTTGACTCTGAACTATCATTAGAATTGATCAAGAATAAGATCGGAGAAAATAATGAATGGGTTGAGGAATTACTAAAAGAAAATATTTCGAACTCTCCAAATAGTTTGCAGAATGTTATTTCATTGTCAGCTTTTTACATGCAAATTGATGAATCTGAAAAAGCAGGAAAAGTTCTAGATCAAGCAATAATAGATTTTCCAGAATCGGAATCTGAAATAAATAAACTTAGAAACTTGCAAAATATTTAATATGTGCTATGATAGTTTCTGTGAGTGTTAAAGCTCAAACGAACGAATATCTATGTAAATCCCCACTTCGGTGGGGTTTTGCATTTTAGGGCTAAAAACAATGGTTTTAAAGTTTTAATAAATCAAGACACATCTTCTCAACAAGACCACTTGTTGATTTTTTATTTAATTTGGTATACTCATGGTAGGTTGCTTTTCGAATTGGTCAGCGACCGCACTCACAAAGATATTCGTTTGGAGCTAGCCTCGCTGACCAATTCGAGGCACAACCTAAAAAACTCGCAGAAATTCTCTGCGAGTTTTTTGTTTGGTTATGAAAATTCTCATTAGTTAAAAGAAAATGACATCATTGAAATGATGTCATTTTCTTTTAACCCCTCTTCAAAAAAGAGGGGAGGCCCGAAGGCGTTTATCACTATCGCTAGCAATATAAATAATATATAAATATTTTTTTTGTCAAAAATAAACTTTATCAAGAATTTATCCAATATAGATATAATAAAATTTAAATGGACGCCTTAATTAAATGGAGTAAGATAAAATTTTTTCTTAGAAAAAAGAAAGGCTTATATTTTAATGAAAGAGAAATATTTATGTTTTATCTAGGTTTAAATATAAGAGACGAATTATTTCAAAAAAACTTTTTTTAGAAATTAAAAAGCGAACCAAAGAAAATATTTTTTAAGAATAATTTTTTTAAAAACTTTTTTACAAAAATAAAAAATAAAAAGTTATCCACAAATTTTTTTATAAAAAAACTTTTTTATTGTTTGTAGAGGTGCGATAATTAACACACGAAAGTTACGCCCGATTATTAGCTAATAAAAAATAAAATGCCAGCAAAGAAAAAAGCAACAAAAAGAAAAGTTGCAAAGAAAGTAACAAAAAAGAAAGTTGTAAAAAAAACAACTAAGAAAAAAGTTACAAAAAAGCCAGCTAAAAAGAAAGCAGCAAAAAAAACAACAAAAAGAAAAGCTGCTCCAAAAAAGAAAGCTACAGCAAAAAGAAAGCCAGCTAAAAAAACTGCAAAAAAGAAAGCAGTAAGAAAGCCAGCTAAAAAAACTGCCAAGAAGAAAAAATAAGGTAGATACTAAAAAACTCGTCACCAATATGATGAGTTTTTTAGTATCTGTCAATTTGTTGATACGTCACCTATCTTACTTAAATAATTGAACCAATTATGCTAATATCTAGCGCATGTCATTAATAAATAAAATACTTGGCGATCCAAACAAAAAGCTACTAAAACGTTATTATAGTCGCTTGCCAGAAATAAATGACCTTGCAGATGAAATAGGGAAATTATCTGATGAGGAACTTAAACAAAAAACAACTGAATTTAAAGAACGTATTAAAGGAGGTGAAACACTAGACCAAATTCTCCCAGAGGCTTTTGCTGTTGTTCGTGAAGCAGCTACTAGAACACTAGAGGAGAGGCATTATGATGTTCAATTAATTGGAGGAATGGTTATCCATGATGGAAGTATCGCCGAAATGAGAACTGGAGAAGGAAAAACTCTTGTTGCTACTTTACCAGCTTATTTAAATGCGCTTTCTGAAAAAGGAGTTCATGTAATTACTGTTAACGATTATCTTGCTCGTCGTGATGCTGTTTGGATGGGACAGATTTATGATTTCTTGGGACTTTCACTTTCGATTGTTAATCAAAATGCTTCTTATATTTATGATTCCTCACACCAAAATTCTGAAAATGATGAAGAAAGAGACGAAGAAGGATCACATAAAATTGTTTATGATTTTTTGCGACCAATAAAAAGAGATGAAGCATATGATGCTGATATTACCTATGGAACAAATAGTGAATTTGGTTTTGATTATCTTCGCGACAATATTGAATATGAAAAAGAAAATCTTCGACAAAAAGGAAAACATTTTGCAATCATAGATGAAATTGACTCTATTTTGATTGATGAAGCTAGAACTCCACTTATTATTTCTGCACCTTCAACAGATGCTGAAAATCTTTATGAAGTTTTTGCAAAAATTGCTACAAAACTTGAACAAGAAATTGATTACACTGTGGATGAGAAATTAAAAGCAGTTAGCTTAACTGACGAAGGAATTAACAAAGCAGAAAGAGCTTTAGGTGTTGATAATATTTATACAGAAAAAGGAATTAAATATGTTCACCATTTAGAAACTGCTGTTAGAGCAAAAGCTCTCTTTAAAAAAGATAAACAATACGTTCTAAAAGATAATTCAATCGTAATCGTTGATGAATTTACAGGTCGTCTACAACCATCTCGTCGTTGGTCAGAAGGACTTCACCAGGCAGTCGAGGCAAAAGAAGGATTAAAAGTTGGACAAGAGTCCAGAACTTTCGCAAGTATTACTTACCAAAATTATTTTAGAATGTATGACAAGTTGTCAGGTATGACGGGGACTGCAGAGACTTCTTCAGAAGAATTTTTCAAAGTCTATAAATTGAATACAGTTGTAATGCCGACAAATAAACCGGTCCAAAGAGTTGATCATCATGATTTGATTTACCAAAGTGAAAAAGGTAAATGGATTGCTCTAACTCGAAAGATAAAAGAGTCTCACTCCAAGGGACAACCTATTTTGATAGGAACCGCTTCTATTGATAAGAACGAACAACTTTCAGAATTTTTGAACAAAGAAGGAATTCCTCATGATATTTTGAATGCTAAAAACCATGAACGTGAAGCGGAAATTATTGCGGCGGCTGGTGAAAAAGGTGCTGTTACAATTGCTACAAACATGGCAGGTCGTGGTGTTGATATTAAATTAGGAGGTATCCCGTTTAATAAAGAGAAATCAGAAGAAATTAAAGAAGCTGGAGGACTTTTGGTTATAGGAACAGAAAGGCATGAAGCTCGGCGTATTGATAACCAGCTTCGTGGTCGTGCTGGTCGTCAGGGAGATCCTGGAGAGACTCAGTTTTTTGTTTCAATGGAAGATACATTAATGCGTGTTTTTGCACCTGCATCACTAAAAGGAGTTATGAAGCGTCTTGGTTTACCAGAAGATCAACCTATTCAAAACAAAATGATTAGTCGCTCACTTGAAAGTGCTCAAACAAAAATTGAAGGTTTTCATTTTGATTCTAGAAAACATATATTAGAATTCGATTCAGTTCTTAGCACACAAAGAGATTCTATTTATGAACGTAGAAAAAATATTCTTTTAATGAATGAAGAAACTTTAGAAAAAGAAGAACAAGAAATTATTGAAAGAGGTGGAGAAAAAATTGAACAAGAAATCAAAAACAAAAAAGAATTATTAGGAGAGGAGGAATGGAATAAAGTTTTAAAAAGACTTTTACTTCAGACAATTGATACTTTTTGGATTGACCATTTAGAGGTGATGGACTACACAAGATCGAGTGTTAATCTACGTGCCTATGGACAAAGAGATCCTTTGATTGAATATAAAAAAGAGGGGTTGTTATTATTCAAAAATCTACAAGAAAGTATTTATGATCAAATTATAAATATTATTCCAAACATTGGCGCTGGTGCTTTTAAAAAAGAAGAAGAAAAATTACGTGAAAATGTTAAGAAAGCTCAAATGATTAGTGGGAAGGATGATTCGGGAAATGCAGGTGCTCCAAAACAAATAATTTCAGATGAACCAAAAATTGGTCGTAATGATAAAATTGTTATTGAAAAAGATGGAGAAGAGCAAGAAATGAAGTTCAAAAAAGCAGAACCATTATTAAAAGAGGGTTGGCAAATAAAAAAATAAGTGGTATTTTAAAGACATGAAAAAGATTATTTGTAGATTTTTTCTCTTGTGTCTTTTGACCTTATTTATAGCACCACAAATAACTAGTGCTGCTGAGATTATTACTGAGACAAACGTCCTACTTGATCAGAGTAATACTTATTATGAGAATCTTTATATTGGTGCTGGAACAACAAATATTTCTAGTGAAGTAAATTCCGATTTAACTATTATTGGTGGAGAGGTAAAAGTTTCTAGTAAAGTCACTGGAGATATTTTTGTTGCTGGTGGAAATGTAGATTTTACAGGACAGGTAGAAGGGGATTTACGTGTTATTGGTGGAGAAGTTACAATCGAAGGAGATGTTATTGGTGATATTTTAATTGTTGGTGGAAATGTTTTTGTTTCTGAAAATGCGACCCTATTAAATGATGTTTTATTAATTGGTGGAGAAATTAATTTTGAATCAGATTCTAATAAAAGATTGAAAGTTGTTTCTGGAAAAGTTTCAATAAATGGAAATATTGATGGACAATCTGAAATAACAGCTCAATCTATAAGTATAGGTCCTTCTGCAAAAATTAATGGAAATTTCTCATATTATTCTCCTCAAAAATTTTCTGAGAGTGATTCATCAGAAATTTTAGGAACAATTAATTATAATAAAATAAATACAATTCAAGATACTGGGCTAATTAAAAAAGCGATAGTTAATTTTCTTAATTTCTGGTTACTGTTGAGATTTATAACAACTTTGATAATTGCTTTTGTGTTGGTTTATGTATTTAAGGTTTTCTCAGTGGGGGTAAATAATATTATTGTTAGTTCATTTTTCAAATCTCTATTCACAGGATTTCTGTCATTAATTCTTTTGCCAATCCTTACTCTTATTTTCGTAGTTAGTTTGGTTGGGATGCCTATAGGATTCTTGCTACTTACTGTCTTTATTGCAGCAATGATAATTACACCTGCGATCTCAGGTATTTTACTTGGTGGATGGTTAAGAAAAATTTTAGGAAAGGCAGATAATTATTTGGTTGATTTTCACAGTGCTACACTCGGTGTAATTCTATTTACGGTTCTTCAGTTTGTCCCAGTGATAGGTGAATTTTTAAGATTCATTTTAATCATGACAGCTTTGGGAGCAATGATTAGATACTCTTATAGAGTTATTATTAAGTAAATTTTTCTGTTAACATATTTGAATATGAATAAAATTAAACTAGTAACACATAGTGGAAGGTTTCATGCTGATGATGTATTTGCAACAGCGATTTTGATGATGCTTTTAGAAAAACAAGGAAAAGAATTCGAACTAATTAGAAGTCGAAAATCTGAAGATATTGAGTCTGGAGATATTGTTTATGATAATGGACGTGAATATTCTCCAGAAAAAAATATTTTTGATCATCATCAAGAGGGTGGTGCAGGTGAGCGTGAAAATGGAGTTCCTTATGCTGCCTTTGGACTAATTTGGAAACATTATGGAAAAGAATTAATCGAATATTTTTTGAAAGAACAAAAAGCAACAGATGAAAATTCAGAAGATATAAATAAAATTCATCAATTAATAGATGAGTCGGTTGTTCAGCCAATTGATGCAAGTGATACTGGGTATGAAGATTTTAAATCTAAAAAAGAAAATTTGAGAACATATGTAATGGATAGTGCTGTAAAATCCTTTAACCCAACTGATGAAGAGGGTTATGAAAAAGCACAAGGTTTGTTTGTAGAGTTTGTAGAGATTGCAAAGAAAATATTAAATAGAGAATTGATTTCAACTAAACATAAAATAAAAGGATTCAAGATGGTTGAGGAGGCATATCAAAAAGCAGAAGATAAAAAAATAATTATTTTAGAGGAGGGAGCATCGTGGCGTGAAATTTTGGTAGCAAAGTCAGAACCACTTTATGTAATTTTCCCAACGGTGGATAGTGATGGTTTTATGATTCAAGCAGTTCATTCTGAAATGTCTGGATACGAGGTTAGAAAACCTTTTCCAGAAGATTGGTTAGGGAAAGGTGTTGAAAATAATGAACTTAAAAACATAACTGGAATTTCTGGTGCAAAATTTTGTCATTTAAAAGGTTTTCTTTGTGTTACTGAAACAAAGAACCAAGCAATAGAATTAGCAAAAAAAGCAGTTAATTCATAATAATTAGACAAAAGTGTGGATAAGTTTTCTAGAATACAAAATATAGAGTATAATAATGTAGTAAGCTTAATAGGGCTTTCGGCCGAGAGTCGAGTTTATTAGCTTTTAGTAATAAAAATTAAAATTTAAATTTATGAATAGAAAAGGTTTTACATTGATTGAACTTCTGGTTGTTATCGCAATCATTGGTATTCTTTCATCAGTTGTGCTTGCTTCATTGAACACAGCTAGAGATAAAGGAGAGGATGCCGCAATAAAGGCAAACCTAAACAATGTTCGTACTCAAGCAGAATTATATTATGATGGTGCTGGAGACGGAGATTATGTTGACGTTTGTACTGCTGATACAACTTTTGTAAACGCTATTAATTCAGCTGCTGGACAATGTTTTGATGAGTCTACAACTGGTATTTCATCTGGATGGGCAGCAAATGCTGAACTTAATACAGGAGAGTATTATTGTGTAGATAATAGTGGTAACGCTACAACTACTGCAACTAGTACCATCTCTGCTTCAGATGCAGTTTGTGGATCATAATATTTGGTTAAATATTATTTTAAAAAAACACCGCATCTCGTGGTGTTTTTTTAATTACCTAAATTTTTTTTAACCTATTTAAAAGACACTCCTGCAGTTATTTCTGCTATAATTAACTCTAATGACACTATTTATTTCAATCTATATTTTCATCCTAGGTCTTTTGATTGGTTCTTTTTTGAATGTTGTTATTTTAAGATACAATACAGGGCGTGGTGTTGATGGTAGGTCAGGTTGTATGCATTGCGGTTATAAATTGAGATGGTTTGATTTAATTCCGGTTTTTAGTTGGTTATTTTTGAGAGGACGTTGTAGAAAATGTAGTTCTAAAATTTCAATCCAGTATCCACTTGTAGAACTTGGAACAGCAGTTTTATTTTTAGGAATATTTTTAAAATTTCAACCATATGCAATCGAACCGATTTTCTTGAATTTGATATTTATTTGGAATGCTGTAATTGCATCAATCTTGATGATTATTTTTGTTTACGATATTTACCATAAAATTATCCCAAATGAATTATCATACACATTTGCTGCTCTTGCTTTTTTACAAACACTTTATTTATTTCCAATTCATCAAGAAATACAAACTATCGATTGGCTAAATCTTGGTTCTGGGCTAATAATGTTTTTACCTTTTTGGGCTTTGTGGGCTTATTCAAAGGGTAGCTGGATAGGTCTTGGAGATGGAAAACTCGCTCTAGGAATTGGTTGGTATTTAGGATTTATTCATTCTATATCGGCAATTGTCTTGGCATTTTGGATTGGTGCCATTTTTAGTGTCGCATTTTTGTTAATAGATAAATTGAAGTCTAGCTCTGAAAATATTACAATGAAGACAGAAATTCCATTTGCACCATTTTTGATAATTGGACTTTTAATAGAATTTTTCTGGCAATTAGACGTTGTAGGACTTGGTTTATTTTTCATGAATTAAAAAATGTATAAACTTTTCAAAAATAAAAAAATAGATAAAGAAAATTACCAAAAGGAAAAAGGTTTCACTATGGCGGAATTAATTGTAGTTATAGGTATTTTTACTATATTGACAGCTGTTACAGTTTTTAATTATGGAAGGTTCAACAATAATATAATTATGACAAATATGGCATATGAAATTGCTCTTTCAATCCGTGAAGCTCAGGTTTACTCTCTTGGTGTTCGTGGTTCTGATAATAAATTCGATACTAGATATGGGGTATATTTTAATGTAGGTAATACGGGGGAAGGCTCTCAAGACTTTGTATTTTTTGCAGATAGAAATTCCAGCGGAAAATGTGAAATTGATGATAGAGATGAAAATAGTGATACATGTAGTATAAATGCTTGTATAGATGGGGCGAACAATGAGTGTGAGAATCTCAATACTTTAACTAGAGGAATTAATATTACTGAAATTTGTGTTTCAGAAACTGGTAATCCAATTCAGTTAGATGAAGAGCAGCCAAATTTTGGGGAATGTGTTTATTCTCCTGTTACAGAAGCAGCTATTACTTTTCAGAGACCAAACCCAAACGCTTTTGTTTCTGATATTTCAACAAATACAGAATTCAAAAATGCGGCTATAATAATAGAAGCCAATAATGATGCAAAAAGAGCAATTTACATCAGAGAAAATGGACAAATATCTGTTGAGTTTATAAATAATTAAAATGATAAGAAAGACCTTTCAAAAAAATAGATTGACTCGTAAAAAAGGTTTTACACTTATTGAAATGCTTGTTTCGATTGCTCTTTTTTCAATCGTTATCACGATAGCGATGGGTAGTATTTTTACAATCATAGATGCAAACCGAAAATCACAAACTCTTACTTTAGTTATGAATAATCTTAACTTTGCTCTTGAAATAATGACAAGAGATATAAAAACTTCTGATCCATCTGAAATTTCTGATGGTGGGGATGTTTTAAGACTAAGAAATCAAGAAGGTGAATATATTTCTTATAAATTCAATGGGGACACATCATCTATAGAAAAATCAGTCGGAGAAAATAATTATTCAAGTGATTATTATTCTGTAATTTCAGGAGAAGTAGTTATAGAAAAATTTTATTTTGAAGTTATAAATGATGCACCAGGAGGAGGGGCACAACCAAGAGTTGTTTTGATTATTAATGGTTATGCGCAGATAACAGAAAGAACTCGTTCAGATTTTAATATACAGACAACAGTTTCACCTAGAAGTTTAAATATTTAATATGATAAAAAATAATTATAAAAAAATATTTTTAAGAAAAAAAACTGGTTTTACCATTATAGAAAGTCTGGTAGCTATCTTTATTTTAATACTTTCCATTACTGGCCCTATGGCTTTTACTCAGAGTGGACTTCGTGCTGCATTTGTTTCCCGTGATCAGATTACTGCATTTTTCTTGGCACAAGATGCAATTGAATATATTAAAAATGTTCGTGATAATAATTCTATAGATATCTTAAATGCTGGTGGAGCAACAAGTATTAATTGGGTTACAGACCTTGATCCTTGCGAAGTTGATTCATTAGATGAAAGAGGTTGTACTGTTGATACAGCCCTAGATGAAATAAAAGAATGTTTTATAAATCAGACTGGTTGTTTAAACAGTTCCCCTGATGGTTCAGATGATGTTCCATTAAAAGTGTATAGTAATGATATTAAAAACAATATGTATGGATATTTAGGTTTTACTGGTTCAGAAGATTCTATTTTTTCACGTGAAATTAAGATGATAAAAACTGCTGAGGATGAATATGAGATAAATGTTTTTGTTCGATGGAACACAAATGAAACAATTGGAAGTCGTCAGATTGTTGTTAAAGAATATATTTATAACTGGGCGGCGGGATTTTAAATATGAAAAAAAACTTTAAACAAAAAAATAAGAAAGAAAATATTTTTAAAAAAAGAGGCTTCACGCTACTTTTTGCAGTTCTTGTGTCAACTCTTGTTTTATCGGTTGGTGCTTCAATTATTTCGATTGCATTAAAGCAGATTATTCTTTCAGGTTCTGCTCGTGATTCACAGTTTGCTTTCTATGCTGCAAACACGGGAATCGAATGTGCACTTTATCTAGATATTGTTGGTGTAGATGTATCAAATGGCTCTGCTACTACTACAGAAACTGTTTTTGCAACATCAACTGATAGTAATTCACCGTCAATAGGACAACCTGTTAAATGTGCTGATACTAGCGGTATAATAATCGATAATAATGATAGTGATGGGATTGATTCTGATGGTGACTTACTTCCTGATGATAATTGGAACTTAGAGGACTCAAATAATTCGGCTACAACAACTTTCCGTGCCTTATTAGGAGATGATGTTTCTTATTGTGTTGATGTTTCAGTTTCAAAATATCTAGATGGGGATGGCAGAATTAAAACAATCGTAAATTCACGAGGTTATAATACCTGTGATGAAAACAGTAAAAGAAGAATTGAAAGAGGATTGCGTATTACTTATTAATCCTTAAACTGTATAGATATGGATAAGTATGAAGCAATAACAAAACCAGAGGCGATGAAGAGATTGGAAAAACTACGTAAAACGATTGAACACCATCGTTATCTTTACCATGTCTTGGATTCTCCTGTAATTTCTGATGAAGCACTAGACTCACTTAAAAATGAGTTGGTCCAAATTGAAGCTAAATTTCCAGATTTAATTACATCAGATTCTCCATCTCAACGCGTTTCTGGAAAACCATTAGAACAATTCGAAAAAGTTCAGCACAAAGTTCCTCAGTGGTCCTTTGCTGATATTTTTAATGAGAAAGATGCTGTAGATTTTAGTGACAGAATTATTCGGATGTTAGAAAAAACTAATAAATTCAATAAGAAATCAGGGAAAATTTCCGCAGAATTTACATGCGAGTTAAAAATTGATGGATTAAAAGTTGTCATCGAATATGTGAATGGAATTTTAAAAAAAGCAGCAACACGTGGCGATGGAAAAGTTGGTGAAGATGTGACAGAAAATGTAAAAACTATTCAATCAGTTCCATTAAGATTAAAAAAACCAGTTAGTATTATTGTTGAAGGTGAAGTTTATTTAGACAAAAGAGAGTTCGAAAAAATAAATAAAAAACTCGCACTCAAAAAAGAAAAAGTTTATGCTAATCCTAGAAACTTAGCGGCTGGAACTTTGCGTCAATTAAATTCACAAATTGTTGCTGATAGAAATTTATCTGTATTTATTTATGACCTAGCTAAAATAGATAGTAAAAATATTTCAGAGCCGAAAACACAATTTGAGGAACTTGAATTATTAAAAGAATTAGGTTTCAAGGTTAATAATCATTTTAAGCTTTGTAAAAATATACAAGAAGTAATTTCTTATTGGAATAAATGGCAGAACGGAAAAACAAAAGAAACTTACGAAATCGATGGTGTAGTTATAAAAACAAACAGAAAGGATTATCAAGATGCATTAGGTTATACAGGAAAAGCTCCTAGATTTGCAATTGCTTTTAAATTTCAAGCAGAACAAGTTACAACTGTAATTGAAGATATCGCTTTTCAGGTTGGTAGAACAGGTGTTATTACCCCCGTTGCACATTTACGACCTGTTGAGGTCGCAGGATCAACTGTGTCTCGTGCTACGCTTCACAATGAAGATGAAATTAATCGTCTCGATGTGAGAATTGGAGACACTGTAATTTTGCAAAAAGCAGGAGACGTTATTCCACAGATTGTTAAAGTTTTTAGAGAATTAAGACCAGAAGGCACAAAACCTTTCAAGTTTCCTAAAAAGATTTCAGAATGTGGTGGAGATGGTTCAATAGAGAGAATTCCAGGGCAAGCTGCTTATCGTTGTGTTGAAAAGGATTCTTTCACAATGCAACTTCGTCGTTTACATTATTTTGCATCAAAAAAAGCGTTTGATATTGAAAACCTGGGTCCAAAGGTGATTGATCAGTTAGCAGAAGAAAATCTGATTTCAAATCCTGTAGATATTTTTACTATTGAGAAAGGCGACTTAACCCCTCTTGAGAGGTTTGCTGAAAAATCAGCTGATAATTTAATTGCTTCAATTAATAATGCACGTAAAATTACCTTGCCTAGATTTATCATTTCACTTTCTATTGATCATGTTGGAGAAGAAACTGCTTATTTGGTTGCAAATAATTTTAAGAATTCATTAGAAAAAATTAGAAAAGCGAGCTTAGAAGATTTTATAAATATAAATGGGGTTGGAGATATTGTTGCTGAGTCAATTCATAATTGGTTTAGAATTCCAGAGAACAAAAAATTAGTTGATGATTTATTAAAGGAAATTAAAATTGTCAGTGTGAAAGAGCTAAATAAAAAAACTCCTAATTTAATAGATTCAAAAGTAGATATTCAGCTTAAAATTTCAGAAAAGTCTAAAAAATTCTTCAAAAACAAGAAGGTGGTTTTAACTGGGTCACTTTCGCAAATGACTCGTGATGATGCAAAAGATTTACTGAGACAATCTGGTGCAAATATTTCAGGTAGTGTTTCCTCAAAAACTGATTTTGTTATCGCAGGGGAAAATGCAGGGTCAAAAATACAAAAAGCAGAGGACTTGGGTGTTAAAATTATCTCAGAAGATGACTTTATTAAAAAATTCTAAAATGCTATCATTCCAAATAATATAATACTGTATGAATAAAGAAGAAATCAAAAAAATAGCTGATTTAGCTCGTCTAGATATTAGTGATAATGAATCTCAAAAATTAGCTGGAGAAATAGAGTCTATTTTAGGATATGTTGATCAAATTAAAAATGCAGATATTTCTGTTAATGGTTCACGTATTGAAAGTGCAGGTGTTAGAAATGTAATGGTGGAGGATGAAGAACCACATGAAAAAGGAATAAACACAAAGAATTTAATTAATGAAGTTCCTGATTCACAAGATAATTTAGTAAAAGTTAAGAAAATTTTAAATAATTAATTATCACAAAATCAAAAATATGAACTTATCAAACCTAACAATAAAAAAAGCATCAGAATTGTTGCGATCAAAGAAAATAACTGTAAAAGAATTAGTTGATTTTTATCTTCAAAAAATTGAAGATACAAAAGATATGAATATTTTTCTTGAAATTTATTCTGATATTGATGAACAAATTAGAATTGCACAAGAAAAAATTGATAAAGGTTCTGCAACGGAACTTACTGGAATTCCTGTAGCAATCAAAGATAATATTTTAATCAAAGGGAAAAAGGCAAGTGGTGCTTCAAAAATTTTAGAGGACTATACCGCTACATATGATGCAACTGTTATTTCAAAATTAAAAGAGCAGTCTCCAATTTTTATTGGTCGCGTTAATATGGATGAGTTTGCTATGGGAGGTTCTACTGAGAATTCTGCATATGGAGTTACAAAGAATCCTGTTGATGATACACGTGTGCCTGGTGGGTCGTCAGGTGGTTCTGCAGCGTCAGTAGCAGCGGACTTGGTCGTATTTTCACTAGGATCTGATACAGGAGGATCAATTAGACAACCTGCTGGTTTTTGTGGAATCGTTGGTTTAAAACCCACATATGGGAGTGTTTCTCGTCATGGTTTGATGGCAATGGCAAGTTCACTTGATGTTATTGGACCACTTGCAAAGAGCGTTGAAGATGTTGAAATTATTTTTAATACAATAAAAGGAAAGGATGTAAAAGATTCAACTACGGTTGAAAAAAGATCTAAGAAAAATGAAGAAAGTGCTACTGAAAACCAAGTTAAAAAAATAGGAGTTCCTCGTAGTTTTATGAAAGAGGGTGTTGATCCAGACGTTTTAGAAAATTTTGAAAAGTCTTTAAAAAAACTTTCTGAAAATGAATACGAAATTGTCGATATAGAAATGCCTGATTTAAAATATTCACTCCCAGTTTATTATGTGATTATGCCTGCTGAAGTTTCATCAAATATGGCTCGTTATGATGGAGTTAAATATGGAAAAAAAATTGAAGGAAATGATTTAATTGGGGACTATTTTAAAACTAGAGGAGGACTTATTGGTGAAGAAGTTCGTCGTCGTATTATTTTGGGAACTTATTCATTGTCAGCTGGTTATTCAGATCAGTATTACAATAAAGCTTGGCAGGTTCGTAATCTAATAAAACAAGAATTTGAAAAAGCTTTTGAAAAAGTCGATATTATTGCAATGCCAACTTCTCCAACTCCCGCTTTCAAAATTGGGGAGAAATCAAATGACCCTGTATCAATGTATCTTTCAGATATTTTTACTGTTTCAGCAAACCTAGCTGGAGTTCCAGCAATTTCAATCCCAGATGGCGCAGTTTACAGAGAGGAAAAAAACTTACCAACAGGATTACAATTGATCGCGCCACATCTTTGTGAGAATAAACTCTTTGAAGTTGGGAAGAAATTTGAGACAATGTAGGGAGTATGGCGGACGCTGAAAAAACAGAAAACGGTTACGATGTCACTTGGCAAGTAATCGGATTCATTATATTTATTTTTATACTTGGGACTGTGCTTGCAAGACACGGTATCGGTTCTGGCACATTTGATTTTATAGCACCTCCTTCTGATGGTGACATAGCCACTGAACAAAGAGGTTTAACTTTTCCATCTGGAGATATTTCTCTTGGAGAGAGAATTATAAATAAATATGAGATTGACGTACACAGAACTCCGGCTGGTAGAATATTAGGACAACAACCAAAAAGAGAGGTAGGTAAAGTTTTAGAGGGTCCTGTTGAAGCCAAGGATGTTAATTGGTGGAGAATAGATTATAAAAATGCTCCTGATGGTTGGGTTGATCAAAATGGTATAACTAGCAAGGTTTGGCTGTATCGCTTATTAAATATTTTCCCAATTATTTTTGGAACAATCACTCCATTTATGATTCTGTTTTCAATAATAATTTTTATTTTGATAATAATTGTTTTATTTAAGATGAAGAGTTTAGATAAGTTTAAGCAGAAAAAATTAGACTACGCCCGTGGCAAAAATGTTAAACAAGAAATTATAGAATCTTCTTTGAAAGAAAAAGAAGAAGAAAGGGATACAAATGTAGATGAAAAAGATATTTTAGTTGCAAACCTACCAACAGGAGAAAATGTTCCAAAAACAAAGGATGTTCATAACAAGAGGTGGGCAAAGGTGGAGACTTTAATAAATTCTCATAATGTTAATGATTGGAAACAAGCTATCATTGAAGCTGATATTATTTTGGATGAGATGTTAGAAAAAATGGGATATAAGGGTGATACGATTGCTGAAAAATTAAAACAGGTTGAAGAAAGTGATTTTCTAACTCTTAATCAAGCATGGGAAGCTCATAAAATTAGGAATAAAATTGCTCATGATGGCTCTGATTATGTTTTAGGTAAAAACACAGCTGATAAAACAATCCAATCATTTAGAGAGGTTTTTGAAGAATTCTACTTTATTTAAAAATTATAATAAAGAGTTTTGTTGATTTTTAATTAAAATTTGTTAATCTATTAATCACTGCAATAGTGTGGTTAAATTTACATTAAATTGTAAATAATATCGCGGAGTGGAGGAGAAGTACCTCGAGAGGCTCATAACCTCTAGACCCCGGTGCAATTCCGGGCTCCGCAACAAGTCCTAGAGGTTAAACTCTAGACCTCGGAGCCTCAAATATAATTTGAGGCTCCGAAACAATAAGAATGCTGGGGTAGCTTAGCTGGTTAGAGCGGTCGTCTCATACGCGACAGGTCGTGAGTTCGAATCTCACCCTCAGCACAAAATTAATATTATTTATGGGATACGAACAACCAGAACTATCAAACACTGAAGAAGATATTGATAATAAAACTGAGGATACAACAGAGAGTCAGGATCATGATCCGAGATTTGACTGTGAAAGTTGTATGGATAGAGAAGGAGGTTGTCCAACATGTGGTTGGGGAAATAATATGTAAAACTTGTTTTTTAGTGCCTAATTTGATAAATTATACGAACTACAAATGAATGTTTGTGGTATAAAGCAAGAAATACGTTTGCGGGGAGTCCTACGGACACTCCCGCTGCACTCAGATTAAATGTAAGTAAGCAAGTATCACGTTTGCGGGGTAAGCAAAGCTTCCTCCCGCTGCGTTCGGTCCAAATGTAAATAAATTTCCATTTGTCCCTCACTTGCGGGAGTAGCTCAACTGGTTAGAGCATCCGCCTGTCACGCGGAAGGTTGCGAGTTCGAGTCTCGTCTCTCGCGCATTAACTTGCGGCAAGTTAAAAACACTCTAGAGATAGGGTGTTTTTTGTTTTAAATTTGGTATTATTTATATGAATACACAAAAAGGCTTTGCAAGTATATTAATAATAATTTTAGGTTTATTAGTTGTCGGAGGAGGAAGTTATGTTTATTTAAATAATGACAAAGAAGCAATAAAAATAGATGACAATCAAAACATGCCACCAGAAGTGATTAAAAATGATACTTCTAATAATGATAATTTAAAAAATACTGATACACAATCTTCATCCATAAATCCAACTTATGATTTTCTATATACAGTTGAAGAGTTTAAAGAGGGTGTTTATTCAGCAAATTATGTTACAGAAGATGGATACATAAAAACTATTGGAGATGTTCCAGGTTTGTATATTTATAATATTGAAACAGATAAATCTGTATCTATTTCTATTGAAGAAGCTAATAAATTAATTATTAATCAAGATAAGATTTCCCTTGATAGGTATTCAATATCTTATGAAGAGTATAATAACGAAGAAAAAGTTGATGGTTTTTATATATCAAATGAAGATGATGGGAACAAGAGACTTAACATACAAAATACATATGGTATTGGCTTTGCATATTCACGCTCCTTTAGATTTTTTGGTTGGATAGAAGAAGGTGTAAGAGACTCTGAACGTATTCAATCAGAGGATTTCGTTGTTCATAATTCTGATCAAGATAATTTAATTGTTTGCACTCAAGATGTTAAACAATGCCAAGACAGATCTTATGTTGGTAGAACTGGCTCCGGTTGTGAATTTATTTGCCCAGATATAAATAAAGAAGTTTTGAATTTGGAAAGCGTTTATCCATTAGTAGGTCGAATTGGAAATGTGTTTGAATTGAAAGGATATAGTCTTTTGGATGGTGGAGGAGATCAAAATATAGCTATTAGAAATTCTCTTGGTGAAGTTGGTTATTTAGGTTTTGGCAATCCAATGCATATAAATCTGGATGAAAAATATGTAGGAATGAGTTTTGAATTAACTGATTGGGTTTGTAAGAAAATTGTAACAGATATTGGATTTTGTATGGATGATGGTCTTAGGATTATTCCTGGTGATTATTATGTATATGTAAAACATGGTAGAAACTCCAACTTAAAAAGTAATGAAATTAAAATTACTGTATTAGATAAAATTAATGATACCTCTAATAATAAAAACCTTGTTTCATTGGTCTCTAATTTTAGGGCAGGTGCCGAACTGCATTATCTTGATAATAGTGATTCTTATTCAGGTGTTTGTAATATTGATGGAAATGGAAGAAGTGTTGAAATATTGAATGATATATCAGGGATAGTTTCTAGATCTAATGTTGTTTGTGTTGATACTGACAATAAATGGTCATTGTCTGTTGAGAGAGTGGGTGGTGTTGGGTTATATTGCTCAGATTCAACTGGTTTCGTTGGTGAGATAAATTTTATTAATAATTTATCTTGTAATTAATCTCAGTTCCAACAACGTCCACAAACCCGCGCATTAACTTGCGGCAAGTTCAAAACACTCTAGAGATGGGGTGTTTTTTGGTTTATAAATTGGTATTATATAATTTATATGAAAAATAAAATTAAAAAAAGTATTATTACCCTATTAATGATAACTTTTGTTTTTTCAGTCGGTGTTAATTTTACACAAGCGAAAGAACTAACAAATAGTGAAACCATATTAATAATTGAATTGTTTGAAGGTTTAGGTCTTATTACTTCAGAACAAGCACAATTAATTATTACAATTTTGAATTCAAATGAGGATGATGATACCCATCTACCCAATACAAATGAGATTGATCCAGATAACCATATTAAGAAAATTGATGTAAAATTAAATACAGATGTTAATTACTCTAATAATGGTTCAGAAGGTTTCGCAACAATATCGTTAGAAGGTGATAAAGATAATCTAGAAGTAAATAATTGGAAAGTAAATTTGGACTGTAAAGGAGATCTTCTTGTTCAAAATAAGGATGGTTCAAATCTTTGTGATAAAGATTACGTATTCTATAAAAATCAATATTATGATGTTACAGATGATTTAGTATGGTTTACACTTCCTATAAGAAATGATGATGACTCAACTAGTTATCTAACAGTCGAAGCTGTAGCTTATGATAACTGGAACAATAAGATTGGTTCTGATAAGGTAAAAATTAAATTTTATTCTGCATATCATAATGATAATGAAAATTATGAAAATCAAAATGTTACTTTTTCAGATGTAAAAATTCAATATCCAAATGGAATGGAATTTGGTGGAAAGAGTGGGTTAACACAAGAAATGAAGATAACAGCTGTATTAAAAAATAATGAATATGGTCCTATTTCATTATCAGGTGAAAAAGCAGAATATGATATCTATTTATTTAATCTAGAAGATAGTAGAGAGGCAATTTCTAAAGTTGCTTCTGGAGAGGTTTTTATTCCATACAGAAATGGGTACAGTGAATTCAGTGCTTATATAGAAGCTGGTGAACCGTTTGACGGCGAAAACTTTGAAAAAAAATATCAAGCTCTGATAAAATTAGATATGCCAGATGATTTTGAAGAAACTGAAGACGATGATAATGATATTTGGACCGATAGTTGGGCAATTACTTATTGGAAAGGGTAACAATTGGATTATTTTATAATATTCCAGTTCCAACAACGTCCACGAACCCGCGCAAACTCAGCGCAAGTTCAAAAACACTCTAGAGATGGGGTGTTTTTTGACATAGATACTATTTATATTGTTTGGTTAATCAGTAATGTGGTAATATTTAACTATATTAATCGTTAACATAAAACATGAGATATTATATTTTAGCATTTAAAAAATACTTTGATTTTAATACAAGATCAACAAGAATTGAATACTGGCTTTTCTTTTTCTTTAACATTATTTTTTCAATCGTAGCCTCATCATTAGATGGGATTTTAGGAACTTCACCATTATTAAATTCTGTTTACTTTATATTTGTATTTATACCAAGTATTTCAGTGGCAGTTAGAAGGTTACATGATACTGGTCGCAGTGGTTGGTATTTGCTTTTAGGGCTAATTCCAATCATTGGTTGGTTATGGGTTCTAATTCTATTATTAATAGACAGCGAAAAGAATATTAATAAATATGGACCAAATTTAAATGCAGATTTAAATGAAGTTAACCAAGAACCTGAAAATCAACTATAATTAGTAAATATGAAAAAGAAGCAAATTATATTACAAATAATTTTAGCAATTTTTATCGCATCATTATTCGCATCCGTCTCTGTAATTGTTAGCTTTTTTAGAAGTATTGGATAGTCTGGATAATTATAAAATCAATTATAAATTAAAATACTCTAGAGATAGGGTATTTTTTTGTTTTAAAACTATAAAATTAAATTATAAGTTGAAACACCTTTATAACTAAGATGTTTTTTGTTGCATAAGAGTTATAATTTATTTATATAAAATAATATTTAAAATATGTCAAAATATCCACAACTTGATGAATATATAAAAAAAGAAAAATTAAAAGGGAAAACAGAAGATCAGCTCAGAGTTGAAATGAAAGGAGCAGGTTATAACGAAGATGATTTAAAAGAAATTTTCCCGAACGAGGATGGTTCATTTACACCTACATCTGCACCTTCTAATGATAATGTTAGTTTGAATAAAAAAAATAAAGCCGTATATATTCCACTGTTCGTATTATTTTTATTATTAGTTGGGGGTGTTTTTTATTTTTGGAATACCGGTGTTTTTGCTGGTGCACCATACAGTCAAAATAATCTTTTTTCTGGTTTAGCTCAGAAAATTTCTAAAATGGAAACATATTCATATTCATTTAGTGGATCATTTATAAGTGAGGAAAGAGAAAAAGATGCTGAACCATTTGTATCCTCAGGAAATACAATTGAACTAAAAGAAAAATATAATCGAGATTACCAAAGAGTTCAATTTGTTAATAGATTTTATGCAGTTTACAGTCGTAAATCTTTAGAAAATTTAGAATCTGGTACTGATAGTTTTATAAACATTACTGACCCACTTACAGGAGAAGTCTATAACTATAAACTAACAGAAGGGGGAGAAAATTGGGAGATTTCTATAAAATTTGAAACTTCTGAAGCAATAAAATCTGCTAGAAATAATAATGAACGTGTTTTAGAGTGGGGAACAACTGAGCCTGTTGATATAAATGACCAAACTATAACTTTTACAAAAAAGACTTCAAGTATAAGTTTTCCTTCTAAACCTCCTCAAAATTTTTATGAAAGCATAAATAGTTCTCTAGCATCTGTTCCAGAAGATATTGATATCAAAGCAGCTGTCAGTTTTAAGAGTGATGAAAATTCAAATTTTGCTGTTGATCTTTCTGCTGAAGGTGATCTTGGAGATTTAATTTATAAAGTTGATGCAAATGCAATAAAAAAAGATGAAGAAATTTATTTAAGGATCAATAATTTTCCATCATTATTTTTAATGTTTATGCCATTACCAAAAGAAGAATGGATTTTAATAGACGAAGACAGCTTCCTTGGAGATCTTATCCCTGGTAAAGAGTTTGCACAAAACGAAGAATCAAAAGAAGAGATAAATAAATTTTATCGCAACGCGCTTGTTTTAGCTGATAAAAATAATCTGTTGGATATTATAAATAATCCAAGCAAGGAAAAGATTGATGGTAATGTCGCTTATAAATATGAATTAGAAATTAATAAGGGAGGTTTAAAACCATTTTTAGACGATATTATTAATGAAATAAAGAGTGGTGAATATAATAAAACATCTGATTATCTAACTGATTTAGAGAATCTTAGAGATTATGTAAACGGTAAAGAGTTTGATAGTGTTTTAGATTATTACAATAAAAACACTAAGAATACTCTTTGGGTTAATAAGAATGGATATATTGTAAAATTTGAAAATTCAAACAGACTTGTCCCAGATTCTGAAATATTAGATGATAAACAGTTTATTTTAACTCTAGCAATTGAATTAGAAGATATTAATAAAGAGGTTAACATAGAAGCGCCTAGTAATTATAAGACGTTAGAAGAGATAGAAAATTCGTACGATAACCCTCTAAATTCTACTAGGGATAAGGGTTCTGATGCTGCAATAAAAGCAAATTTAAATAATATCAGAGCACAAGCAGAATTAGCTTATGATTCAAATAATAATAGTTATGGAGGAAAACCTTTTACTCTCGGAGTTTGTAGACCTGAAAAAGACACATTATTTGCTGAGAGCAATATTGCTAATGCTATAGAGAGTGCTTCTAGTTATGGACAGGAAGATGCAAAATGTGTTTCAGAGATGATAAATGGAAAAGTTCAATCGTGGTCTATTTCAGTACCATTGGTCAGTGATTCTGACTATAGTTATTGTGTAGATAGTAGTGGTAATGCTATAGAGATTGTTGGAGAAATAAAAGGAGATACCTGTGACGGAGGTATAAGTAAAAAAAAAGATAATTCTCCAAAAATAGAAGTTTCTACTGTAAAAGAATCAATTAAAGTTGAACCTAGTTTTGTAAAAGTGGAAGATTTTTCAGGTAATATTGTTTCATATTCAGAAAGTGCTTTTGGTGAATGTAGAGATGAATATAATTACGATTATGGACCTAGTCCTGAAATAGATAAAAATCGTGAAGAATGTTATAAGAGGGTGATGAACAATATCTTTGATGAACAGAAAAAAATAGAATTAGCAAATTATAATTTCTGCGGAACAAGTTTTGAAATTGAAAGTAAATCTTTTAAAGATTCTTTTAATTATATTGATGATATTGCTGGACTGTATTCAGATTTAGCTAATAAAGAAGACAGTAAATTATTTTGTGAAGAATTTAAGACATTTTTCTATGGACATAAAGTAGGTATTTTATTAGATAATTTTCATTTTGATCCTGGAGGATTCGATTATAAAGATATAACTTTTTATAAATTATTTGATGAAAAAATTGTTTGGAATAATTTCAATAATCAATTTGGTAGTAGTTTAGATTTTAAAAAAAAAGAGGTTAGATATCTCCCATATCATAATCCTGGAGATTATAGAAAAGAAAATCCTGGGGGTGGCTACACAACTTCGAATGTTGTTTTAGGTGTTTTTTAAATGCATATTAGGTATAATTTATTAATAACAAATTAACTTAATAAATTAAAAATACTTTATGTTTGCATTTATAGGAATAATCGCTTTAGTTCTAGTTTTGGTAAAAATTTCCTCATTACAAGAACAGATATTTAAATTGGAAAAAAAATTATCCAATATTAAAATCACTGATTCTTCTAGTCAATCTATTGACCAACCTATAAATTCAAAGGTAGACAATAAAGAAGAATTTATTCAACAGAATCCTCAACAAACTCCTTATGTAGACGAACACCCTTCATATGATTCTGTTGATCCTGTTGATAAATTTGTAGAGTGGTTCAAAGAAAACTGGATCCTAAAAGTTGGAGTTCTTTTAATCCTTACAGGTTTTGGTTGGTTTATTAGTTATGCTTTTATTTATAATTGGATAGGTCCAGCAGAAAGAATTGCATTAGGATTATTAATAGGAATTGGATTAAGTATTTTTGGAAGTATAAAAATGAAAAAAAACCTGACTCAAGGTGGATCTTTTATAATATTAGGAACAACAATATTTTTGATTACTACTTATGCTTCTAGATTTATTTATGATTTCTTTAATCCAGTTTTTGCTTTATCAATGGTGTTTGTTGCTTCTGTTTTTCTTGTGCTAAATTCATTAAAATACGATACAAAATATCTAGCCGTGATAGGAATTGTCATGGCTGCAATAGCCCCAACCTTCACAAATGTTGTTGATGAGGATATTTTAGGAAGGTTTCTTTATATTGCAGTTGTTTCTATTTCTTCAATTTGGGTTATGTTTCAAAAAAACTGGAGAGAGATTGGTGTTGTTTCTGCCTTATCATTTCTTTGTTACAGCCTGTACTATGGTTTCTTTGGAGATCTTGGAAATCAACAATACCTAATCCTTTCAATTTCATATGTCATATCTGGAATATTTTTTATAACAAATATATTCAGTATTATTAAATTTAAAAGCAATCTTAATGAAAGTGATTTTATATTAGCCATTCTAAACGGAATCATGATCATGTTTTGGACTATTTCTCATGTCCCAGAAAATATGCAAAGTTTGGTCCTTGCGCTATCAGCTGTAATTTTCTTGTTTGGAAGTTATGTTGTATTTGTTAATACAAAAGATGAAAAATTATTGTACATCTACCTATTAATTTCTGTTGTTTATATTGCAACTGCCACAGCACTGGAATTAGAAGGAAATGTTCTGGTGTTTGCTTATATATTTGAAAGTGCAGTTATTTCTATTGCAGGATATCTTATAACAAATAAAACAGAAGTAGGTGAGAGTCTCTCTCTATTATTAATGGGGCCAATGTTACTTTCTATTGAGAGTTTTAATTCACATAATTGGTTAAATGTTTTCAATGAGGACTTTGCAATTATTTTATGTATTGGAATAGTTTTGATGGCATTAGGATACTTCTATTTCATTAATAAGAAAGAAGAAGATGAAAGTTATGTCTCTGGTGTTGAGATTCATCCATATTCAGTAATGTTAATTTTAGGTAGTTTCTATTTGTATGCATTATTATGGTTAAGTTTGGGTGTTGCTTATTCTGAATCTGTTGCTGTATTAATATCTTTGTCTATTTATACAATTATCGGTATTACCACTTATTTCTACGGAAAAACCAATTTAAGGAAAGTTTATATGTATTACGGAGGTGCTCTGTTATTACTTGTTGTAGCTAGGTTATTATTGATTGACGTGTGGGATATGGAATTAGCATTGAGAATAATTACTTTTGTGGTTATAGGTATTCTGTTTGTCAGTACTTCATTTATTGGTAAGAATAAAAAAAATGAAAGTATTTCCTAAATTAGTTATAAAATTTCTAACAGTGTTATTCATATCTTTGGCTGTCTTTATTATTATTGTTACTATTTCTAATTTGTTAAAAACACCATCGCTAGATAAGGAATGGGCAGAAGATTCGAAAGTTCTTCCAGATATTTCTATTTCAGAAAATATTATTGAAATAAAAAATATAAGAGATTGGAGATATGGGGAAAATACAATACTTTCAAAAAATTATTACAATGAAACATTCAATCTAGATAATATTGAAAAACTTACTTGTTATTTAACCCATTTGGGAAATGGGAGGGGATTGGACATTTCTTTTTTATATTCGAATTTGAAGATGGACAGACAATCTCAGTTTCTATAGAGGCACGTAGAGAGAGTGATGAAGGATACAATTCTATAAAAGGTATCTTTAATAAATATGAATTATGGTATGCATACGGTAGTTCAGCTGATTTTATTACAAGGCGAGCAATTCAATACCCAGAACAAGAATTGTATATGTACCCTTTAAAAATTTCGAAGAAATACACTAGTGCATTATTTTTAGATCTAGCTCAGACTGCTGAAAAATTAGAAACTAAGCCAGAATTTTATAATACAATAACCTCAAATTGTACAAATTTATTAGCAGATTCTGCTAATAGGATTAAAGAAGATAGTGTTCCTTTCCATTATTCTAGATTATTTACCGGATTCACTGATAATCAACTTTATAAATTAGGATTAATTAGAAACGATAAAAGCTTTGACGAGATATATGAAGAATCCAGAATCGATATTGAGGTTAGAGGAATTGATGAAAAATTAAATCAATATAACAGATCAGTTTTTTGGAAAAATCTTATTTCTGTATTAGAAAAATAATATGTTAAAATAAGACAAATGTCCGATAAAGATCTTATCAAAGAAGCAAAAGAAAAAAGTATTGAACTTTTAAAAAGCTTGATTACCACTAAAGGTTTTATCGCATCATCTAATGATATAGATAATTATAAAAGGGTTTTTTCTAGAGATGGAATTATTGCAGGAATTTCGTCTATTAAATTCAAGGACAAAGATCTTGTGGAATCTTTTAAACAGACGTTATTAACTCTACGAAGAAATCAAGATAAGACAGGAAGAATTCCGAGTAATGTGTCATTAGACGAAGAAAATATTAGTTACGGTACAACTGTTGGAAGAGTCGACTCTAGTATTTGGTATGTAATTGGTGCCTGTTTTTATTATCTAGAAACGGGAGATAAGGAATTTTTAGAAGAGTCCAAAGATTCAATCGAAAAAACAGTTTTCTATTTAGAATGTTTAGAATTAAACGGTAGAGGTTTAATTTATATTCCACCAGGAGGTGATTGGGCTGATGAATATATAAATGAGGGATATGTTTTATTTGATCAAGCGCTCTATTTAATGGCACTAGATTTTTATTATAAAGTCTTTAGAAACTCTGAGACACAAGATAAAATAAATCATTTAAAGAGTCTGATTGAAATAAACTTTTTTCCTGATGAAAAAAATAAACATCATCCTGATGTTTATCAATCAAAACTTTATGAAAAAATCTTAAGAGATTATAAAACTGAATCTCCGATTGCTTCGTTCTCTGCCTTTGGAGCGAATTATTACTATGATCTTTTTGGTATTTCAATTTTATTTAATTCCAATATTTTAAAAAAAGATAAAATTGGATCTATAGAAAAGGAATTTAGAATTATTCATGAAAAAGATCTTCCTCTATATCCAGCTTTCTATCCTGTTATTTATGAAAAGGATAAAGATTGGGATAAATTAAATAATAATTATCTGTTTAGACTAAAAAATAAACCAAATGAATACCATAATGGAGGTCTTTGGGGGGTAGCTCATGGTTTTTATCTAGCTTCAAAAAATTCCTTGGATGAAAAAGAAGTTTTTGATTTTGCAAATATTTTAAAAAGAGATAATTATAAATTTCCAGAGTTTTATCATGGTATAACATTAGAGGGAATGGGAACTGAAAAATTAGGTTTCACCGCCGCTGGCTATTTATTGGCTTATCAAAAAATAATTAATAAAAGTAATCCACTAGAAATATGATAATTGTATGTGATTTAGATAGAACTTTAATACCGAATGGAAAAGAGGAGTACGACAATTCCCTAAATGAGTTTTACGAAAGAATAGAAAAAAATAAAGATATAACTCTTGTTTATGCCACTGGTAGAAATTTAGAATTATTCAAACAGGCTGAAGAAGAATACCCTATAAAAAAACCAGATTTTTTCATTGGAGCTGTGGGAACTGAGGTTTATATAAATAAAGGAGGAGAGCTCTTAGAAGATTCTGACTGGGACTCTTATGTAAAAAACAAACATCCAAATTGGGATAGGAAGGAGATTATTAATCATGTAAGCGAGAATTTTTCAGAAATTGATAGTGATTTTTATTTACAAGAAGATTCAGTTCAAAATAAAAATAAAATTAGTTACTATCTAAAAGATAGAAATAAATCAACAGAAATTATTTCTAAAATTGAGGAATATATTAAAGAAAAAAATATTTTAGCTGAGGCAGTTTATAGCTTTGATCCTCATAAAGATTTAGGACTTTTAGATATTCTACCTAGATACGCCACAAAACTTGGGGCAGTTGAATTTTTGATTGAAAAATTAGGAGAAAAAAAAGATAATGTTATTTATTGTGGAGACAGTGGAAATGATTTATTACCACTTACATCTGGAATAAAATCTGTCTTAGTTAAAAATGCTAGAGAAGAAGTAAAAGAACAGGCACTTAAAATAATTAATGAAAAAGGTATTGATAGTGGAAAACTCTATATTGCAAAAGGTAATGATAAATTAAATGGTAATTATTCTTCAGGAGTAATAGAAGGTTTAGATTTTTTTGAAATCGACTAATCTGTTATAATCATTTTATGAAAAAAGGATATAAACAAAATATAGAAAAATTAACAATTGAAAATAATAATTTTAGAGAGGTTGTTTACACAGGAGAAAATCTACAACTTGTTCTAATGTCACTAAAACCAAACGAAGATATTGGTTCTGAAGTTCATGAAGAAAATGATCAATTTTTTAGAATTGATAAAGGAGAAGGAAAAGTAATTATTAATGAAACAGAATACGATGTTTCAGATGGAGATGCTGTCGTTGTTCCAGAAGGGGCTGAACATAATGTAATTAATACTTCTGAAAATGAAGATTTGAAGCTATACACAATTTACACTCCACCTCATCACAAAGATGCTATTGTTCGTGCAACAAAAGAGGAGGCCGAACAGAATGAAGAAGATTTTGACGGAAATACAACAGAATAATTTAAATTAAAAACAGGGCTATTAATTATAAGAATTATGCATGGCATCAAAGTCATCATGTAATCTATGTAATAAAGGACCTGTTTTTTCTATTACTTTTTTAACGACATTATAAAGTTCGTCTAACTGTTTCTTGTTTCTTATCACTAAATCATCATAAAAATATATTTTATTTTTAGAAAATTCTATTGAAAATTTATTTCCTTTTTCAACCAATAAATCTAATAATTTTTTTGTGAAAATTTGTAAAACTTCTATTTCGTAATCCTCTGTACAAAAAAGTTCAAAGTGCTTTGAATATTCATCTTCGAGACTTATTTTAGATTCTTTATTAAAAAAATTTCTCATCATTGTTTTTGATCTAAGGAAGATATAAGGAAACTGTGTTTTCTCTATTACAATCTCTAAGACTGTGAAACTATGTGTTCTTCTGCTTTTTCCACTCCCCGTGCTATAAAAATAATTGAATATTTTAATTGGTAATTCTTCATATTGACCATGAATAATATTTCTAGCTCTTCTAGAACTTCCATTGCTAAATAATTTTCCACTGAACGAATTCAAATCAATTTTTTCACTAAATTTTAATTTGTTAATTTTTGCGTAATCTTTCATAAAGTTTTTATGAATTAAATTAGATACATATGAAAAATAGGCTATTAATATAATCATAGCCAAAGGTGGAAATATAAATAAAATTACAAAAAATAAAATTACAACAAAAATTGTCTTTGGTAAGTACTTCTTATTAATGAATGATTTGTAATTATTAATATCCATATTTGTTGTTTAAATTATAACAAAGATGATAAAATTACATCATGGAAAACGAAACTTTAGAATTATTGAAAAAACAAGATGAAAAAATAAACGCAATTTACGAATCAGTAGAGAAAACAAGAAAGTATATTTTAATTGTTACAATTGCCACAATTGTGGCTTTTGTATTGCCTCTGATTGGTTTATTGTTTGCGATACCATCATTTATAAGTACGTATTCAGATTTATTAGGTTCACTATAATTAGTAGAAATTTATTTTAAATAATTCCAATACTTTTTAGAAGCTCCATTTTTTCATCTTGGAAAAGTGCGCGATTTTCTCCTGTCTGTAGACCAGACAATCTCAAACTCATGATTCGAACTCTTTTTAGGTTTCGAACTTGTTGATCTAATGCTGCACACATCCTACGAATCTGATGCTTCTTACCTTCGGTCAAAATTATTCTAAAAGATTTCTCTCCTGTAATAGTGACTTTACAAGGTTTTGTCTTGTATCCTTCAATATCTACACCCGCCTCCATTTTCCTCTTGAAGGATTCTTTTACAGGTTTATCAACACGAACAGAATATTCTTTTTCGTGTTCATATTTTGGGTTAAGCATTTTATCGATAATACGCCCGTCATTTGTCATGAACATTAATCCTTCTGATTTCTTATCAAGACGACCAACAGGTGCAAGTTTTTTTGAAGCAGGGAAGAATTCTTCTGCACTTTTTTCACCTTCAAGTGGGTTGTGTGACACAACACCAATAGGTTTATTGAAGATAAAATATTCATAATTTTGTTTAAGTTTTTTAATTGAAGAACCAACCTCAACATTATCTTTTTCATTCACCTTTTGTCCAAGAACAGCAATCTTTCCGTTTATTTTAACAGCACCTTTTTCTATCATTTCGTCAGCCTTTCTACGAGAACAATAATTATTAAGGTAAAGATACCTATTTATTCTAATAGGGTATTCGATCTGGGGGTTTGCTTCTTCGTAATTACTCATGCACTTAATCTAACAGATTTTCTACTTTTGTATATCATTTGTGTCTATTTCATCTAAAATGTCAGTCTTCTTCTTTTTTGAAACTCTATTTAAATTATTTTCAAGTTTATCGGTATTAAATCCTAATTTTTTTGCAAGGTCGAGTAATTTGGAATCGTATTCTAATATATGTATTCCAATAAAAAATAAAAGAAAGAATGGAACAATTGGGATTGGTATAAGCCACCCAAAAAGACCAATTATTAATACAATCCACCCAAATATTTTAATAAAGATGTTTTTTATTAATCTCATTACTTACATGTTAACAATTTTATAAAAAATAAAAACACCCGGTTGTGAAGCGGGTGTTGTGTTTGGATAACCTAATTTAAAGAGAAGATGTCTAATAAGTTACTTTTTTCAGAACCTCTTTGCATTTGAATTACAGTTTTTACTAAAACATTGTCTTGATTTGTTCTCGTGAAAAAAACCTTACCAAAACTAATTTCTGATATTTTACCATCAAGAAATTCCATACATCCATTGATTGTGTGGTAATGTCTATCAAAATTTATCAATAGATAATTTATAAACTTCCTACTTTGCTTAGGTGTAAACTCTGGAAATTTTTCGTCCATTTTTTGTCTCCTTTCTAATTTGACTGGTTAATATTGAATGTTCCTATATTTCATACATTACCCATAAAATTAAAGCTGTCAATCATGATTTGGAAAATCACAAAAGATGTTAAAATAGCAGAAATGTCCAAAATAAAAGTTAACAAAAAAGAAAAAACAAAAGATCGCATAAAAGAAATCGAGGAAAAAATGTTGAAACCCGATTTTTGGCAAAATTCTACGGAAGCACAAAATCTAATTAAAGAAATGCAGGATTTAAAAGATGATTTAGAAGGTGTAAATAAATTCGATAAAGGGAATGTAATAATGACAATTTTTGCTGGCGTGGGGGGAGATGATGCAGAGGACTTTGTGAGAATGCTACTAGAAATGTATATGAAGTTTGCTCAGTCAAAGAACTGGCAAATAAATTTTCTAGATGAAAGTGCTAACACTGAAAGTGGATATAAAACTATTACCATCGAAATTGATGGAAAAAATGCATATGCAAATCTAAAAAATGAATCCGGTGTTCATCGTCTTGTTAGGAAGTCGCCATTTAATTCTGCAGGAAAAAGACAGACATCATTCGCAATGGTTGAGGTGCTTCCAGTTTTCGAAAACCAAACAGACCGTAATGATTTCAAAGTTCCTGAGGATGAATTGGAAATTTCATTTACTAAAGCATCAGGTCCAGGAGGTCAAAACGTAAACAAAAGAGAAACAGCAGTCCGAATAGTGCATAATCCAACAAAACTAAGCGCTTTTGTATCAAATGAAAGGAGTCAGGCACAAAATCGGGAAAAAGCTATGGAAATTATTTACGGAAAAATTTATAATAGAAAACAAGAAGAACAAAAGGCAAAAGAAAATGCCGAATCAATTTCTTCAACAACTGAAGCAAAATGGGGAAGTCAAATCAGGTCTTATGTGCTTCACCCCTATAAAATGGTAAAGGACCATAGAACTAATTATGAGTCTAGTGATGTGGATTCTGTATTAAATGGTAGAATAGAGGAATTCATACAAAGTTTAAAAGAACAAAGCTAAAATGATATATTTCGAAAAAGTAACAAAAGTTTATTCAGACAATACAAAAGCCCTAGAGGATATCAATTTGAAAATTGAGCCAAACGAATTTGTTTCTATTGTTGGACATTCTGGTGCAGGAAAAACTACTCTTATCAAAATGCTATTAGCAGAGGAAACTCCTAGCGAAGGGACTGTATTTTTCGGTTCAACTGATATTCATTCACTTAATAAGAAAAAAATGAACAGACTTCGTCGAAAGATTGGAACTATTTTTCAGGATTTTCGTCTTTTACCTCATAAAAATGTTTATGAAAATATTGCTTTCGCTATGGAGGCCGCTGGAAAAACTGATGAGGAGATTGCCTCAGATGTTCCTCATGTTCTAGAATTAGTTGATCTTCCTAAAAAAGCATGGAATTTTCCACATGCATTGTCAGGTGGAGAAAAACAACGTGTAGCTATTGCTCGTGCAATTGTTAATCAACCTGATGTTATTGTGGCTGATGAGCCAACAGGTAATCTAGACCCTCTTAATGCATATGATATTGTCCAAATTCTAAGAAAAATTAATGATCTTGGGACAACAGTAATTATGACTACTCACAACAAGGGGATCATCGATGAAATTGGTAAGAGAGTCATCACTATGGAAGATGGAAAGATTATTAGAGATGATGCGTCTGGACGTTATGCAATATAGCGGTCATTTAAAATAAAATTGTTATATAATAAATAAAAATGTTTTTATTAAATTTAAAAAGAATATTCAAAGCAGGATTTGTAAATTTTTGGAGAAATGGAATCGTTTCATTATCTGCACTTTTAGTGATGGTTATTACGCTTATAATTATAAGCTTTGTATTATTCGGAGGAGCCTTACTTGATCATACTCTTAATGAATTAAAAGACAGAGTTGATGTTAACGTTAATATCGCAACAAATACTATCGAAGATGAAGTTCTGGCCCTACAAAAACAAATTAGTAACCTACCAGAAGTTGATTATGTTGAATATGTTTCAGCAGAAAAAGCTCTAGAACTATATAGAGAGAGGCATGCAGAAGACGAAAAAATTCTATCAGCTTTAGAAGAATTAAATGATAATCCACTTGGGGCAGTTTTGAATATTAAAGCAAAAGAACCTTCACAATATGAAAGCATTCAACTATTTCTTGAACAAAATTACCCAGAAGGTGAAATTGGTTCTATTGTAGAAAATGTAAACTATGCGCGAAAAAAAGAAGCAATTGATAGTTTGAATTCAATTATTGAGGCAGCTGAAAAATTTGGTTTTTTATTAACAATTATTTTTGTTGTATTGTCTGTGATTATTACTCTTAATACAATCCGTTTGGCGATGTATATTTCAAGAGATGAAATTAGAGTTATGAATCTTGTTGGCGCAGACCATGGATACATTAGTGGACCATTTGTTGTAACAGGTTCTATGTATGGAGTTGTCTCTGCGATATTTGTTCTGATTGCACTTTATCCGATTACTTTTTACATCGGACCTAAAATTTCTCCAATTTTCTTCAATATGAATATCTTTAATTATTATATTAGTAATTTCGGACAATTTTTCTTGATACTATTTTTATCAGGGATTTTAATTGGAGCTATTTCAAGTTACTTTGCGATTAATCGTTATTTAAAAAATAGAAAATAAGATGAATGATTTAGGTGAATCAAAAAAACTCTTTAAATTCCCAGAAGGTTTTTTATGGGGAGCTGCGTCTGCTTCTTATCAAGTTGAGGGAGGAATAAATAATAATGATTGGTCACTAGCAGGAGAAAAGGGTAAGGTTCCAATTGCAGGGAGATCATCAGATCATTACAATTTATATGAAATGGATTTTGATATTGCAAAATCACTAGGACAAAATTGTCAGAGAATTTCTATTGAGTGGTCTAGAATTGAACCAGTTGAAGGTAGATTTGATCAGAATGAAATAATGCACTACCGTAAGGTTTTAAAATCTCTAAATGATAGAGGGTTAAAACCTTTTGTCACTCTCTGGCACTTTACCGTTCCTCAGTGGTTTTCTGATAAAGGAGGATTTGAATCAAAAAATGCACCTGAAATTTTCTCAAGATATTGTACTTTTGTTGTGAGTCAATTAGATGATTTATGTAGTAACTTCACTACAATGAACGAACCATTAGTCGTAGCAGGAATTGGTTATCATCGAGGTATGTGGCCTCCATTTAAAAAGAGTATATTCAAAGCGTACAAGGTAATTAATATTTTAATTGAAAGCCATAATCTTTCTTACCAAAATATAAAACAGCAAAATAAAAATTTAGATGTTAATTTTGTTAAGCATAATATTAATTTTGTTTCGGACTGGAAACCTTGGAATAAAATTATTTGTGCATCTGCAGATTTTTTCTGGAATCATCGTTTTATTAAAAAAACAATTAAAAATACAGATTCAATAGGAATAAATTATTATACAAGTAGGTTTTTTGGAATTAAAAATAACGTTCCAAAAAATGATATGGGATGGCCATTAAATCCAGAAGGACTTTTTAGTGTTTTGGTTGATCTCAAAAAATATAACAAGCCTGTATATGTTACAGAAGCGGGTATAGCAGATGAAAAAGATAAATACCGTGCAGAATATATAAAAGGTCTTATCAAATCTACCCATGGAGCAATAAAAGAGGGCTTGGATGTTCGTGCTTTTATGTATTGGTCAATTCTAGATAATTTTGAATGGGCAGAAGGATACGGACCAAGATTTGGTTTGGTTGAAGTCGATTATAAAACTCTTGAGAGAAAAATAAGACCAAGTGCTTATGTCTATAAAACTATTTGTGAAGAGAACAGTTTAAAGTTAAAATAAGTATATGCCAACATGGTTACTCATTATTGTAATAGCACAATTTTTCTATGCTGTCGCAGCTATTGTCGACAAGTTTATAATCACTTCGAAAAAGGTTTCTAAACCTTTTATTTATGCTTTTTATGTAACAATTCTTTCAGCTTTACCAATATTTCTATTTTTTATTGGTTCGTTCGGATTAGAGATTGCAGGATTTAAATTTCCATCAATAGAAAATGTAACTCGACCTACTCTGTCTTTAATTTCCATGTCTTTATTAGCTGCCTTTGCTGGTTTCAATGGTTTGGTTTCAATGTATTCTGCTCTGCGTGAGGCAGACGCGTCAGATGTTGTTCCTGTTGTTGGGTCAGTTAGTGCTGTCGGAACATTTTTACTTAGCTACTTGGTTCTAGGAAATACTTTGACTGGTAATTTTATGGTCGCTCTTGGGTTTCTAGTTCTTGGAACTGCCTTAATTTCTAGATTGAGATTTTCAAAAAAAGTTTTACTTTTTACTCTGCATGCTGGTTTTCTTTTTGCTTTAAAGGCAACGGTTATTAAAAAAATGTTTGTTGATACCTCTTTTGATCAAGCTTTTTTCTGGACTAGAATAGGGTTAATTATTTTCATAATTTCACTTCTACTTGTTCCAAGATACCTTGGAAAAATTAAACATAATACAAAGAAAACAAAAGCTAGTGGAGGACTTTGGGTTCTGGGTAATGCAATAATTGGTGGTATTGCTGCCTTTTTAACATTAAAAGCAATCGATTTAGGAGACGTTACAATAATTCAAGCATTAGGTGGTCTACAATTTGTTATTCTTATTGTTATTTCTTTTTTCTTTGGAAAAATGACACCCGAAAAATTTGGAGAAAATAACTCAATTAAAGATATAATTCAAAAAATTGTTTCGGTCACTCTGGTAATAGTTGGTTTTTATTTCTTATTTATATAAAAAATGTTTTTAAAAATAATTAAAAGCAGAATATTCATTACGCTAGTTTTTCTAGTTTTACTTTTTATTGTTGGTTGGAATTGGCCCTCAAAAGAATCTAAATATGATTATGGTGTTACGTATAGTGCAAAATATGCACGCGAACTGGGAGTTGATCCAGAAGAGACATTTGATGCTATGGTTAATGAGCTTAAAATTAAAAAAGTTCGTCTGGTTGCGTATTGGGATGATATTGAAAAAATTCCAGGTCAATATGATTTTAGTGATTTAGATTGGCAAATGAAAAAAGCAGAAGAAAATGATTTGGATATAATCTTAACAATAGGAAGAAGGGTTCCTAGGTGGCCAGAATGTCATACGCCAGAATGGGCTTTAAAAAAAGAGTGGCCTCAACAAAAAGAAGCTCTTTTGATCTATATGAAAGAAGTAATCGAAAGATATAAAGAATATGATTCTTTAAAAATTTGGCAGATTGAAAATGAACCATTCTTAACAGTTTATGTTCCTGAGATTTGTGGTTCTGAACTTGATAAAACCTTGTTAGATAGAGAAATTGCTCTTGTTAAGCATCTTGATTATAGAGATAGACCAGTTCTTACAACTGACAGTGGAAATCTAGGAACGTGGTCGGGAGCTTATAAAAGAGGGGATATTTTTGGATCTACTTTTTATGTTTATTTAGCAAATGAAACTATTGGAGGATTTAAGACCGTTGTTAATCATAATTTTTATAAGTTTAAATCCTTCTTATTTGGACTTATTCATGGAAGTAGACCAACATATCTAATCGAAATTTCTATGGAACCATGGTTAACAACTTCTATTCCAGAAGCGACAATAGATGAACAATTACAATTTATGAATATTGAAAGATTAAATGAAACACTTGTTATGGCATCAAAAACTAATTTCGATGAACAATATTTATGGGGAGTCGAGTGGTGGTATTATTTAAGGGTAAATGGTCATCCAGAGATTTGGGATTTTTTGAAAGGAAGAATTTTTAGCAATTCTGGTAAGGAATAAGATATAATAAAATTATGTATATAGCTTGCGACATCGGAGGAACAAAATTTAGAGTAGCAAAGTCAGATGACTGCATTGATTTTGGTACACCGATAATAGAGGAAACTCCTGATAACCCCAGAGAAGGAATTGAGATGGTGATTGAAACAATTAAAAATGTTTCAGATGGAGAAAAAATTGATGCCATCATCATTGGAATAGCAGGAGTTTTGAACCAGCAACATTCTTTTTTATTAAAATCTCCTCATTTACCAGATTGGGAACAAATTGATTTAAAAAAAAGATTTGAAGCTGCACTTAACACAAAAGTCTACATTGAAAATGATACTGATATTGTAGGATTAGGAGAGGCAGTTTCTGGTGCAGGGCGCGGATTTGAAATTTGTCTATACATAACAATCTCAACCGGTATTGGTGGTGCAAAAATTACAAACGGAATATTCGAAAAAAACAGATTTGGATTTGAGCCGGGTTTTCAAATTTTAAACAATGAAACAGGTAAGAATTTTGAGGATTTATGTTCTGGAACCGCAGTTGAAAAGAGGTTCGGAATACACCCAAAGGAAGTTGCACAGACTGATAATTGGGATTTGATTGAGGAAAATATTGCCGTCGGACTTCATAATTCCATTATCCACTGGTCGCCAGATGTCTTAGTTATTGGAGGTTCTATGTCAAAAGACTTGGATGCAAAGCGTATGTATGACAAAATTTCTGCACGTATGAAAATTCATCCTGAATTGCCAGAAATCAAAATTGCTGAATTAGGTTCTATCGGGGGAATTCATGGCGGGTTTGCTTTTTTGAAACAAAAGTTTGATTTATAAAAAGATTGTCAGATTGTAGACAATTTTGTAGTTTATATTTATTGCCAGATCGTCTAATGGTAGGACGACCGGTTCTGGTCCGGTTAATCTTGGTTCGAGTCCAAGTCTGGCAGCTATTGACAGCTAGCTCAAATATGTTGTGTAATGCGAGCGCTCTAAGAGCGTTGGTTTTGATGTATAATTATTTTGAAATTATGCAAAACATAATGGTTACGACTTTTATGTCATAATCTCA
>Ga0306869_1000064_pt1 | contig 65963 bp, 64 predicted proteins | sample AntRauTorckE6833_FD_190421 | JGI IMG/M metagenome (GOLD analysis project Ga0306869, IMG submission 190421) | Saline lake microbial communities from Rauer Islands, Antarctica - Metagenome Torckler E6 #833 (v2) (version 2) | ecosystem: Environmental > Aquatic > Non-marine Saline and Alkaline >... | reverse complement strand
AAAGGACTACGAACGTGTTAAATTCCTTGTTAGACGTGCAATAGACAAGCAACAAATCAAACATATGACTGGTAGAGGAGTTACCGTAATCAACCAATATATCAAGATTATTAAGGAATATCATCCTAAAATATTTGAGGATGAAAACAAAAAATGATTTTCATTTAAAATTTTTTGAAGGATTAACCCTTCAAAAAGATATAAACCTAAGAACTAAAGATTATATGCTAGGACAAATGTCCTAAATGTAAAAACTAAAAAAAGATTTAACAGATGATATTGATCTTTTTTTTCTGTGTAATCCAAATAATCCAACCGGTAACTATATTTCAAAAAATAAGATATTAGATATTTTAAAACACAATAGTAAAAATGATGTTTTTACTGTTATTGACGAAGCTTTTGTTGAATTTATAGATCAAGATATATCAGCTCTTGAACTAGTAAATAGGTATGATGATTTATTTGTTTTAAGATCTCTTACAAAACTATATGGTTTACCCGGGTTAAGACTTGGTTATGGTTTAGGAAGCCAAGAGATTATAAAGGCAATGAACTGTTATAAAGATCCTTGGAATGTAAATATTTTAGCTCAAAAAGCTGGGGAGGTTTTAATAAATCAAGATCAGTATAAAATTAAAAGTCTAAAAGAATTAGATAAAGAAAAGCAATATTTATTTGAAAAGCTTAAACAAATAAATAATTTAAATGTATATTATCCCAATGCGAACTATTTATTTATTGATCTTAGTAATTCTAAGTTTAATGGGACAAAATTATATGAAGAACTTATTAAAGATTCAATATTAATTAGAAAGTTAAATAACTACAAAGGACTAGATGATAATTATATTAGAATTGCTATAAAAGATAGGAAAAGTAATCTTAAACTATTAAAAGTAATAAATAAGATTTTTACAAACAATTCAAAGGAGGACAAAAATGAATATTAACAAACGCAAGTTATTAATTCCATTATTAGTTTTAACCACATTATTTTTAATTAGCAGTATAGGTTTAGCACAAGATTTTCCACTGACAGTTACCGATGATTTAGACCAGGAGATAGTAATGAATGAAAAGCCTGAAAAGATAATATCTATATCACCAAACATGACAGAAGTATTATTTGCGATTGGAGCTGGTGAAAATGTTATAGGAGTAACAACTTTTGCAAACTATCCCCAAGAAGCAACTAAAGTAGATAAAATAGGGACAATTACTGAACCCAATATTGAAAAGATAATTTCAATGGAACCAGATTTAGTTATTGCTTCATCGGTTAATAAAAAAGAAACAGTTGAACGTTTAAGAGAGCTCGGTATAAATGTAGCTGGTTTTGAGGCAGTAAGTGTTAATAAAGCTATTGAAAATATTAAAAGAATAGCTACTGTAACTGGTTATCAAGAAAAAGGTGATAAAATTACAGCTGAAATGTATATTAAAATAGCTGAAATTAGAAACTTAGTTGATGAAAAGTTAAAAATCAATGAAAGGCCAAAGGTTTTTTATGAAATATGGAATGATCCTTTATTCACAGCTGGAGCTAATAACTTTATTGATGATTTAATTCATATGGCAGGAGGATTTAATATTGGTAGATTAGCAGAAGGTTCATGGCCTCAATATAATCTCGAAAAATTATTAATAGAAAATCCTGATGTGTATGTTTCTACTCCTCATAGTGCAGACATGGAAATTTCTAAAGAACAGATTAAAAATCGAGAAAGATTTCAACCTATTAGTGCTATCCAAAATGACAGAGTTTATATAATAGATCAAGATATTATAAATAGACCTTCACCAAGGCTTGTTCAGGGACTTGCATTACTAACTAAAGCAATTTATCCAGAACTAACTGAAGCTGTTAATAATATAGTAGAATAAAATAATTATAATTAATCCCTTACTTTTTCAATATAGAAGTGAGGGATTTTTAAATGCGTAAATTTAAAACTGTTATTTTATTGATATAGTTGGATATTTCAATTATAATAGTAAAAGAAAACAAATTATACAAGAAGGTGTTATAATGCCGACAAAATTAGTTTTAGTAAGACATGGAGAGACGGATTGGAATAAAAACTCAAGATATCAGGGTGCAGTTGATATAAAGTTAAATCAAAAAGGTAGAGATCAAGCCAAAAAATTATATGACTATTTAAAAGATGAAGAATTCGATATTATATACAGCAGCACTTTAAAACGTGCCTACCATACGGTAAACGATATTGCAGATTATCAAAATAAAGATGTAATTACAATTGCAGATTTAATGGAGATTAATTTTGGTAAGTGGGAAGGATTAACTTTTGATGAGATAGAAAAAGACTATCCAGATCTTGCAGAAAAATGGGCAAAAGATCCTACTTGCTGTAAACCGCCTGAAGGTGAACATATCAAAGAGGTTGAAGAGAGAGTGGGAAAAGCTATAGATATGATTGTTAATGAAAATCAGGATAAAAAGATTTTGATAGCAACCCATGGAGGGATTGTCAGGATAATTATTGCCTATTTGTTAGATTTGCCACTTAATAGAATTTTTAGTATTGAAGTTGATAATGTTTCGGTTTCAAGAATTAAATTTTATAAAAATTATCCTGTTTTAAAACTTTTAAACAGTACTCATCATTTAAAATAAAGTTAACTTAATAAGGATGATTATCTTGATTGATGTAATTATTACTACCAACTCTCCTGGGGAAGTTTCTTCCTGGGTGAGACCGGTAGTAGATGAATTAAATAAAAAAGATATAGAAAAAAATATTTATGTATTCACACCGCCCTGTGTATTTTCTAGTGGTAATGAGGGGAAAGTGCTTTCTAATATAGAGGGAGTTACAAATACATTTAATAAAAAAGAATATCTTAAATATGTTTTACTTAATATTAAACCTAAAAATTTTAATGTATCAAAAAAAGGTTTTGTAATATTTTTAGGTGGAGACTTCATGCATGCGGTATTTTTAGGTAAAAAATTGGGGTATCCTGTTTATTCTTATACAGAAAGAGACTTTGGATTTAAAAAAAGTGTTAAAAAGTTCTATTTATCAGATCAGAATATATATAAAAAATTAATTAATAATGGTATTGGTAGCTCAAAGTTAAAAGTTGTTGGTAATTTAATGTATGATTCAATTAATCCTAAATTGAGTAAAAAAGAAGCCAAAAGACTGTTAGGTAAAAAGGATAATGATTTTATTATTAATCTTATGCCTGGTAGTAGACCAAAAGAATTTAGATTATCATTACCTTTATTTTTACAAGTGGCAGAAAATATATATAAAAAAAATAATAAAGTGAAGTTTATCATATCAAAATCTTCATTTATTAATAATTCAACTATTGAAAAAAATTTAAAAGATATAAAAAAGAAATATAATATTAGCTATGAAAAAAACAATAAAATATTATATATAAACGACATTAAAATAGATATTTATGAAAATAATCTGCACAGCATTATGAGAGAATCAGATTTTGCAATTACAATTCCAGGAACAAACAATTTAGAACTAGCAGCATTAAATACACCGATGCTAGTTTTACTCCCCCTTAATAAACCTGAATTAATTCCATTGCCTGGTCTTATTGGTTTAATCGGTGAAATACCTTTTTTAGGTAAACTAATTAAAAAGTCTATAATACCAAGTATGGCAAAAAAAAGAAAATATATATCATTGGTTAATCTTATTTATAATGAAAATATAGTTCCTGAATTAATGGGAGTATTAGATAGTAATAATATAGCAACTACAGTTTTAAAACTATTAGAAACTAATAAAATAAAAGAAATAAAAAGAAGATTAAATAAATTACAATTTGATAATGGTGCAGCAGAAATTATTGTAGATGATATAATTAACGATTTAAATACTACTTAAATTATTTAGATATGAGGAGCATTACTATGGTAAAAATTATATTTTATATTTTAATATCAACAGCGATATTATTATTTTTTACTGCACTTTTTGTTTACCTCTATTATATAAAAAGAGCTAGAAAGATTGATGAAAAGGTACTTAATATAAATATTAACATTAAGAATAACTTTGATAACTTTAAGATCCATAATCCATATGATTATGAAGGTAAATACTTTAAAGTTCAATTGCATTCACATACCAAAGAAAGTGATGGTAAGCTTGAAGTTAATGAATTGATTAAGGAATATAAAGATAGAGGATATAATTTTCTTGTGATAACTGATCATGATAAAATCACTAAAAATAAGTCATATGATGATAATAATTTTAAAACAATTACTGGTGAAGAGTTAACCGTTATTAATCCATTTTGGCCTTTGGGTAGACACCTTAACAGAATAGGTGTAAAAAAACGAAGTAAGTATAATAAATTAAAAGATATTGATAAAATATTAAATCAGAATGATATTACAGTTATTAATCACCCGGCAACTGAAAGTGGCCTGGGTACTCAACGTTGGGACATTGATAAACTATTGGAACTTGAAAACATAAAGTTTATTGAAATTGCAAATCACTTTTCAGATCAAATGATAAATATGAAGTATTGGCACATATTATTAAATAAATATGGCAATCAATCTCCTATTTGGGGCTTGGCAGTAGATGATGCTCACAATATTGATGATATTGATAAAAATTGGATAATGGTTAAAGCAGATAATTTTACAGAAAAAGATTTGTTAAATGCGTTAACTAGAGGCAGCTTTTACAGCACACAAGGTCCAGAAGTTGATTTTTTTGTAGAAGATAATGTTATAAATGTAACAAGTAATACATCATATGAAATCAGCTTTTATGGGGGAGATAATAAATTATTAAAAAGAAATAGTGGATTTCATGTTAATTATATTCCAAAAGGAAATGAAGATTTTATCAGAATAGAGATAGTTGACAAAGCTAAGAATAAAAAATTATGGTCTCAACCGTTTTGGCTGTATAATAATTAAGAATATCTAGACAATAAAGAAGGTGTTGAAATGTTAAAGGTAGATGCATATAAGAATTGGCAGGTTATGCTATTAATATTAATAATATTATTACCCTTATATACTATCAATTTGGGAGTTAACAGTCTCTGGGACCTTGATGAGGGAGTTTATTCAGAAATGTCCAGGGAAATGTTATTAAGGAATGATTATATTAATACTTATTATAATTATAGTGCTCGTTTTGATAAACCACCATTAGTATTATGGGTTACTGCATTTTTTTATAGTATATTAGGAGTAAGTGAACTAACAACAAGAATTGGCCTTGTAATATTTAGTATGTTAAATTTAGTTGTATTATATTATTTTGCCAAGATGCTGTTTAATAGAAAAACTGCAATAATATCAACCTTGATCTTAGGAACGAGTTTCCAATATGTAATTCAGTCTAGAATTTTATATATGGATGTACCTTTAACACTTTTTATTACTTTAAGTGTTTTGTTATTTTATATTGGTTATAATAAAGATAGAAGATATTATCTTTTGATGGGAATAGTATTAGCTTTAGGAACATTAGTAAAAGGACCAGTAGCCTTTGGTTTGCCTGGCTTAATAGCCTTATTTTATGTGGGAATTATAAATTTGTTTAAAGAATTCAAATCAAAGTGGACTTGGTTATCTGTATTAGTTTATTTAATTTTTGCCTTGCCATGGCATATAGCAGTATATCTAAGTCATGGGAATGAATTTTTAAGAGATTATTTTGGTTATCATATGTTAACTCGTTTTTCAACTGCAATTGAAACTCATGGTGGTCCTTGGTATTATTATATTTCAATTTTATTTTTAGGATTATTTCCTTGGAGTTCATTTATTCCATGGTTGTTTCCAATGATAAAAAGGACTTGGGAAGATAATAAAGATAAATACAGATTAATTATAAGTTGGATTACAGTTGTTTTTGTGTTTTTTAGTATTGCCAGTACAAAACTACCAGGTTATATTTTACCGACTTATCCAGCTTTTGCAATATTGATTGGTCTCTGGTGGGATAGATTGTTAAAGACCGGGGAAGGGATAAGAAAGTTTTTAATATCAAATATTGTTATTCTAATAATCGGATTATTAATGTTAGTTGGTCTATATTACATAAGACCAATGGTTGAAAATGAGTTGAACGAATATCTTGAAGTATTAGATATATTAATTTATTTCCCAATTATATTTATTATAGGTGGTATTTTAAGCTTTAGTGTTAATATTTGGAAAGAAAATAAGATTAGATCATTTATAACTTATCTAGGTATAGCTTATATTGCAATCGCTATAATAATATCTATTGTGTTACCCTTAGTAGATCAGTTTAAACCTGCTAAAAACTTGGCAAATTATCTTCCAGAAAATCTTTCAGAGGAAGTAAGAGTTGTAAGTGCATTGGATATGGAACCAGCAAGTATAGTTTTTTATTCAAAAAGAAAAGTAAATTATATAACAGATAAAAACAGATTAAGAGAATTTTTAAATACGAATGATCAAGTATATGTATATATGGATCGTCAAGACTATTTAGATGTGAAAGACTATGTAGAACCGATTGTAATTGTAAATAAGTATAAAGATATGCTAGTAATTAAAAATTTTTAGGGGAGATAAAAAATGAGCAAAGATATTTCAATTGTAGTTCCTATTTACTATGAAGAAGAAAACATATTTCCTTTATATGAAAGATTATTAAGTGTTGTAAAAAAAGATATGGGTTTATCTTATGAAATAATATTTGTAAATGATGGTAGTGAGGATAATTCAGTAAAAAACATTAAAGAACTTATTAATAAAGATGATAACATTAAATTATTGGATTTTTCTAGAAACTTTGGACACCAGGTAGCTGTGACAGCCGGAGTGGAAAATACTATAGGGGATACAGTTGTAATAATTGATGCAGATTTACAAGATCCACCTGAACTAATTAAGGATATGTATGAAAAATATAAAGAAGGTTATGATGTAGTATATGCCAAAAGGGAAAGCAGATCAGGGGAAAGTATTTTTAAAAAGCATACTGCAAAATTATTTTATAGAATTTTAGATTATATTTCAGATATTGATATACCCTTAGATACCGGTGATTATAGATTGATGAGTTCAAGAGTAGTGGATAAAATAAATAGTATGCCTGAAAAGAATAGATTTATCAGAGGTTTAGTAACCTGGGTAGGATATAAACAGACATATGTTGAGTATAATAGAGATAAAAGACATGCAGGAGAAACCGGTTATTCATTATCTAAGATGATAAAATTTTCTCTGGATGGGATAACTTCCTTTTCTACTTTCCCATTGAAGATAGCAACTATATTAGGACTTTTTATATCAGGTGCAAGCTTTATCTATATATTAAGAATAATTTATATGAAGTACTTTACTGATCAAACTATCGTTGGTTGGAGTTCAATAATGGTTTCCAACTTGTTTTTAGGTGGTATTATATTATTAACTCTTGGGATACTTGGTGAATATATTGGCAGAATATATACTGAACTTAAAAATAGACCTCAATATATAGTTAAGGATAAATATGGTTTTAAAAAGGATAACGAAAATGAATAAAGATGATATAATAAAGTTTATCAAGTTTTCAATTGTAGGTGTCACAAATACCTTAGTTTCTTTAGTATCATTTTATGTATTCTTTGAAGTAATAGGTATTTATTATATAGTTGCAAGCACATTGGGTTATATAGTTGGATTAATTAATAGTTATTTTTGGAATTTAAGATGGACATTCAAACAAAAACATTCTATAGGTGTATTAATAAAATTTGTTTTTGTAAATATTGTTGCTTTGGGATTAAAGTTGTCAGTGATTTATATATTAGTTGAATCACTACAAATTCCAGAACTTTATTCTGAAGTAATAGCAATGGGTTTTGCAATTGTTGTTAATTTTGGAGGTAATAGATTTTGGACATTTAATAATATTTGATATTATTTATAACCTTCATACAATCCTTTTAGATAGGAATCAAGCTTTATAAAGTAAAGGAAAAAATCTCTTAAAAAATATATATTTTTTTCATGAAAATATGTTACAATATTTTCTGCAAATTTAGTATTTGGCCACCTTTTAAAAGTTAATAATTTAATTAATAAAATAAATGGTTTCCAATATAAAGTGGTTGACTTTACTGAAAATGAAGGATTTATTTTATGAAACAATACTGCCATCCTTCCTCTTTGTTTTTCGCGTTCTTTAATATTAGCGATTTTATTAGGGGTAAATTTATGTTTTAAATGATATCCTACTGCATTTTTTTCTTTTACAGCAGTTAATCCTAATTTTTTTAACCTCATACCCAATTCTAAGTCTTCCCAACCATATTCATAAAATTTTTCTTCAAATAGACCAGCTTTGATAAGATGTTTTTTTTCTAAAGAAGCATTTCCTGTAGCAAAAAATGCATTTGAAAAATCACTTATCTTTTTTTCAGCAGAGGTTGGGTTATCCAGATTATTTGTATATATAACTGGACCATGAACAATAATTTCTTTTTTATTCTTATGTTTTTTAAGATGGCTTTCGATGAAATTTTCAGACACTATAATATCATCATCAATAAAAATAATATATTTTCCATTTGCTAATTTAATTCCTGTGTTTCTAGCCCCTGCAGGTCCTGTTTGATCTTGATATTTATATATATAATGAGGTTTTAGATTTATTTGTTCAATCATTAATTTATTATTATCGTTAGAGCCATCATCTATAATTATTATTTCAAAAGTACTATTATCGATAGTTTGTTGATTAAGTGATTTTAAACACTTCTTTAATATTTTTTTTCTGTTTCTCGTAGGTATAACCACACTAACAATTATATTTGTATTCATTTACTGACACTCCTAAATATTATTTCCAGTTAATTATATAGTATTTTCATTAAACATTCAATATTTGATTGAGGTTATCTATTATCTATTATATAATATTCTTTGGAGGTATTAAAAAATTGAAAATTTATAAAAAATTATTTAAATATATGAGACCATATATGGGAAGCTTAATAGGAGGATTTATCTGCTTAATATTAGTTGGTATTACTGGACTTTTGATACCTTGGTTATTTAAATTTCTAATAGATGACGTTTTGATCGCAGGTAATCCCGTTATTTTGAATTATATTGCAATTGGAGCAATTTTATTATATTTTCTTAAAGGAATATTTAACTATGGGCAAAAATATTTAATTTCTGGGTTAAGTCAGCATGTAATTGTTGATTTAAGGAATGAGCTTTATCAACATTTGCAAAAATTGTCTCTTAGTTTTTTTGAAAAACAACGAACCGGAGATCTGATGTCTAGAATAACTAATGATGTAAATGTTATTCAGATCAGTTTAACCCAGGGACTTTCAAATTTGGTTTTACAACCAATTATGGTTATTGGTATAGTTGGTTTTTTATTATACATAGATTGGAAATTAGCTTTAGTTTCTTTTATTGTAATACCATTGGTTTCTCTTGCAATAAGTAAGTTTGGATTTGAAATGAGATCAATAAGTACTAAAATACAAAATGAAATGAGCAATGTTACTAATATATTACAGGAAACACTTTCAGCAGTTAGAATTGTAAAAGCCTTTAATAATGAGCAGAAAGAAATTGCAAAGTTTTCGAAAGCAAATGATAGAACCTTAGAAGAAAACTTAAAAGGGGTACAGGTAGAGGCAACAATTACTCCTGTTGTGGAACTAATAATTGCAATTGGTTCAGCTGTTTTTTTATGGTATGGAGGTCATAAGGTATTAAATGGTCAGATGACTACTGGAGAACTTATAACTTTTATTGGATACATAGGTTTATTGATTAGTCCAATTAATATATTAAGTAAAAGCTATAATTTAATACAGAAGGCTATTGGGGCTTCAGAGAGAATATTCAACCTTTTGAATGTAGATGAAAAAGTCGTAGAAAAAGAAGATGCTATTGATATGCCCTCTATTGATGGAAGGGTAGAATTCAAAAATGTAAGTTTTAGTTATAATAGTCATGAAAAAGTTCTGAAAAATATAAATTTAAATGTAGCTCATGGAGAAATGGTGGCTTTTGTAGGTCATAGTGGAGCTGGTAAAACAACTTTAGTTAATTTAATACCTAGATTTTATGATGTTTTAGAGGGTGAAGTCTTAATAGATGGAATTAACATTAAAGATGTTAAAATAAATACTTTAAGAAAACAAATCGGAATTGTTCCCCAGGAAACAGTATTATTCAGAGGTTCAGTTGCAGAAAATATTGCTTATGGAGCTGATCATAAATCAAAAGAAGAAATTATTGAAGCGGCTAAAAAAGCAAATGCACATCAATTTATTACTGAATTTGATAAGGGCTATGATACTGAAGTTGGTGAACGGGGTGTATCATTATCGGGAGGTCAAAAACAGAGGATTTCAATAGCTAGAGCCCTTTTAACTGATCATAAAATATTGATACTAGATGAAGCAACTTCATCTTTAGATTTAAAATCAGAGTCATTAATACAAGAAGCTTTAGAGAGATTAATAAAAGACAGGACAACTTTTGTTATTGCTCATCGTTTATCCACTGTTATAAACGCTGATAATATTGTTGTATTAGAAGAAGGTAGGATAGTTGAGCAGGGAAGACATGAAGAACTTATCAAAGAAGAGGGATATTATTATAATCTTTATAAATCTCAATTTGAGCAAGGATGATAAAAATGAAAGATAATAAAAAAATATTAGTGGTTAGTAATGGCCATGGGGAAGATATAATATCTTCTAATCTTATAAAGTCATTATTTGAAAACTCAAAATCAGAAAAGTTCGAAATTGATGTATTCCCTTTTGTAGGAGAGGGAAAAGACTTTAATGGTTTAGATGTAAATAAGATTGGTCCAACTGTAAAATTACCAAGTGGTGGTTTTGCAAGAAACAGTGTTTCAAATCTATGGCAGGACTTAAAAGCGGGTCTTTTATCTAACACTTTTAGACAGATAAAAATCTTAAGAAAAGCAAAAAATTTATATGAGTCAACAATTGTTGTTGGAGATGTCTACATACTGCTTCTTACAGGATTTTTTAAAGGTGGTAACATAATATTTTTACCAACGGCAAAATCAGAATATATTGATGGGCATTATAAAATGGAAAAAAATATTATGAAAAAATATGCAAGTTTAGTACTGCCTCGTGATATGAAAACCAAAGATGACCTTATTCAATATGGTATTAATGCAGAATTTTATGGTAATCTTATGATGGATTGTTTTGAAATAAAAGATTTAGATTTCCAACTAAAAGATGAAAGTACTAAAATAGGTATATTACCTGGAAGTAGAAAAGAAGCCTATGATAATATGATAGATTTCATGAAAGTAATTGAAGAGTTAGAAAAGATTGAAACTAGTCATTTTGATTTTTTAACTGCAGTAGCAGGTGGATTTTCAATTGATTTATTAAAAAGTAAAGTAACTGATACTTCCTGGGAGATTGAAGAATGTGATCAGGATTATACTAAATTAAAATTATACTCTCCAAAAGGAAATAAAATTATACATATAATTTTTAATGGTTTTGGTGATGTATTAGATCAAGCAAAATTATTTTTAGGAATGGCTGGGACTGCAAATGAGCAAGCTGTAGGTATGGGAAAACCTGTAATTACTTTTCCAGGAACAGGTGCTCAATTTGATTATGAGTTTGCTGCTGACCAAAAAAGGTTACTAGGTGATGGAGTAAAATTAATGGATAGAAAGTTTAAAAATATTGCTTATGGGTTAATTGAACTTCTAGAAGATGATAAGGAATATAGAAAGAGAAGTGAAGCTGGAAAAAAAAGAATGGGAGATAGGGGAGCAGTTAAAGTCGTATCTATGAGGATTCTTGATTTTTAGTTGAAAAGTATATAGCAGTTATTAATCCAATTAAAACCCAAAATACAACTCCAATTTCGAATTTTAAAACAGTACAGTCAAATTGATTATGAACTAAAATAGCAATAAAAGCTGATACAATCCCCCGCTGTAATGAGTTACCATTAAATATATCATATCCCATAATTAATATTAATAAAATTATAGTGGAAAAAAGAATAAATCCAATTATACCAATTTCTACAGCCATATTAAGAAATATATTATGAGCAAATGACATAGTTTGTTTCCTATTATCTTGTTTCCATCTATAAGATGGATATACAACTGGAAAGTTACCAGGACCTACACCTAGAAATGGGTGAGATTTGATCATTTGATAGGATGAAATCCAGATAGATACTCTGTCCATATTATCTTTAATAGTTAAAGAATCAAAAAATCTATTTTTTAATTTAGGAATAGAATAAACAGCAGAAAATATTAAAACAATAATCAAAAGAAAAATGATCATATGTTTTTTTGATTTCATATTATAAATTGCCAAGCCAACTAATAAACCTATAAAAGCTCCTCTCGAAAGAGTTAATATTAAAGCTGTTAGACTTAAAATCATAGGGATTATAATAAGATATTTGTATTTATTATTTAAATATTCTAAATATGACAAAAGCAATATAAAGGATACTAATAATAAAGTTCCTGTATCATTTATATTTGAGAAGATCCCTTTAGCCCGTGATATATTTGAAGTGAAATAATTAAATATGATATAAAAGCTAGAAATAGTAATTCCAATTGAAATAGTTGGTAGTAGGATATTATTAATAAAAGTTTCAAATTTTATTAATAATTGCGTTTCAAAAATTGTGATTATTATTAATATGTGAAATCCAATTAAAGAAGCAAAAGCAATTTTTTTATCATAAGAAAAAAATGTGGAAAAAAGTGCCCATAAAAGAAATATAGACAATAAAAAATATATTTTATTATCAGTAAATGTTTTAATATTTACTGATTTTTTATTTTTGTAAAGAAAAAATAAAGAGTGAATAATTAGAAACACAAAACCAAGAGAGGTGTTTCCCCATGAGAAGAAAAGCCCTATAAAAAACCACCCTATATATAATAAAATGTTTTTTTGTTGTAAGAAATTTTTAATAGTATCTAATTGCATAATAATCTCCTTCTTATATATCTGCTATATGTTATCATATAATATTTTGCTAATCAAATCAATCAAGTTAAAGATTACAGTCTGAAAAAAATTATTGAATTAGAAATTGAAATAATTAGATCGATGTAAACATTTTACAGAATAAAAAATATTACTTTGATAAGATAACATATGATTAAAACTAAGGAGGGACCTAAAATTACAAAAGATAATAAGAAAGTATATTTCATATTTTTATGGCATGGAGCTTTTTTAGCTCTAACAATGGCAATGATAGATCTTAACACAGTTTTGCCTGCCTTAATATCTGAACTGACTAGCTCTAAAATAATTTTTGGTTTACTTTATTCAATGATTTTAGGAGTACCAAGGATATTTAATATTATTTTTAGTCATTACTTAAGCTATGTAAAGTACAAAAAAAAGATATTGATTTCTGGAATTTATCTTAGAGCTATTACTTTTCTGGGTATGGCTATAACGACTTTTTATTTTGGTAAAGACGACCCCTCTATAGTAGTTTTCTCATTTTTCATCTGGATATTTTTGTTTTCAATTAGTGGTGGATTTGCATCTTTATCTTATACTGAAATTATTGGGAAACTAACGACAAAGGGAGATCGAGAAAAGATATTTGCTGCAAAACAGTTTGTTGCAAGTGTGATGGCTTTTTCAGGTGGAATGATAGTTAAGTATATTTTTTCACCTGGGAACTATGAATTTCCTAATAACTATAGTATATTGTTATTTATTGGTTTTATTGGTCTTATTGTAGCAGCATTTTCTTTTTGGACAATTGATGAAAAACCATCTGTTGTTAATGAAAAGAAGATGAAGTTAACTCATTTTATAAGGAAAGTTCCCGCAATCTTAAAAAATGACCCCAGGTTTTTAAAGTTTGTTTTAATTGAAAATCTTTCTAGCTTTAGTTTGATGGTACTACCCTTTTATATGGTTTTTGCTAATGATACTTTTAATCTATCAAGTGAGTATGTAGGTACTTTTCTATTATTTCAAATAACAGGTATGGTGCTTTCAAATCTTTTCTGGGGTTATATTGGTAATAAAAGAAGTGCAAGGTATGTTGTTAGAATTTGTATTTTAATTGGAGCTGGGATACCTATATTAGCTTTGATAGCCGGTAGATTAAGTCCGGAAATATATAAATACTTATTTTTATTAGTCGGATTTGTAATAAGTGGAAGAAAAATAGGATTTACACCTTATCTATTAGATATTACACCGACAGAGAATAGAACAGTATATTTAGGAATTCGTGATAGTTTAAATATATTAGTAATCATTTTACCTTTAATGGGTGGGGTATTGATTAATCTATTAGGTTATTCAATAACATTTATATTAGTATCTATTGTAATGTTAATTGCATTTTTCACAGAAAAAAGTAATAGATGTATTTTATTGCACTAATTATTAGTATATGTTAATATATATATAGATGTATAATGAGAATGAATATCAATATATATTAGGAGATGATCTAATAATGACTGGTAAAATAGTTTCTTTATCCTTTCTTAAAGAAGGTGAAAGTGGAGTTGTATTTAATTTTAAGGGTGGAGAAAAATTTAGAAAAAAATTAGATTCATTAGGAATACGTAAAAATAAAAGAATAAAAAAGGTAAGTGATATGGTACTAAGGGGACCTATTACAATACAGATTGAAAACAGTTCTCGAATAGCAATAGGTAGAGGTATGGCTGAAAAAATTATGGTCAGGATAAATAATCGATGAAAAAAGTGCTTTTGATGGGAAATCCAAATGTCGGTAAAAGCGTAATTTTTTCTCGCTTAACCGGCACTAGTGTAACTTCTTCAAATTATTCTGGGACAACTGTTGAATATAAAAAGGGTTTGTTTAAATATAATGATGAAAATATTGAATTAATAGATGTTCCAGGGACTTATACTTTAGATCCCACTAACAAAGCTGAAGAAGTTGCTGTAGAAATGATTAAAGAAGGGGACCTTGTTTTTAATGTTATTGATGCAACCAACTTAGAAAGAAATCTTAATTTAACTTTACAGTTATTAGAAAAAGATATTCCTGTCGTAATATTATTAAATATGTGGGATGAGACAAAACATAAAGGAATAAATATTAATTTAGAAAAAATTGAAGAAGAACTTAAAGTTCCAGTTATTCCAACCGTAGCTACAACGGGTAACGGACTTAAAGAAGCATTAGATCATCTTGATTATGAGAAGATAAAAGCTTTTAAAGAGTTAACTGTGGATCAAAGGTGGAAAAAAATTGGCCATATAATTAATGAAGTACAAAAAATTGATCATAAACATCATTCAAAAAAAGAATTAATTGAAGAATATACCTTAAAACCATTAACAGGTATTCCAATAGCTGCTTTTGTATTATATCTTACCTTTGTTGTGATAAGATTTATTGGTGAAGGGTTAATTGGATACATAGCTGAACCTATTTTTGAGGGTCCTTACCGTTCTTTATTGATTTTAATTAGTAACTTTTTAAATGAAGGTGGTTTCTTACACGATCTATTTATAGGTCAGTTGGTTAATGGTCAAATTGATTTTGAACAGTCGTTTGGTCTTTTAACAACCGGTATATTTATACCTTTTGCTGCTGTATTGCCTTATATAATATCTTTTTATTTTGTTCTAAGTATTTTAGAGGATTCCGGATATTTACCCAGACTAGCAGTTTTGGTAGATAACTTAATGCATAAAGTGGGTTTACACGGATTTTCAATAATACCAATGATCTTAGGCTTCGGATGTAATGTTCCTGCCGCATTAGCTGCACGTAACCTGGATAGTAAAAGAGAAAAGTTTATTGCAAGTACATTGATGTCGATATCCATACCTTGTATGGCTCAAACTGCGATGATTATCGGACTTGTTGGTGCTTTTGGTGGTAGATATGTTGTTTATGTATTTACTGTATTATTTGTGGTTTGGATAGTTGTAGGCTTGCTTTTAAACTTCTTTATGCCTGGTTATTCAAGCGATCTTCTAATAGAAATACCAACATTAAGGTTACCTGTGATTTCAATTGTATTTAAAAAACTCTGGATGAGAACTAAAAACTTTTTAAAAGAAGCAATACCCTTTGTTTTATTAGGTGTACTAGCTGTTAATATTATGTATGCTCTTGGTTTTTTTGATTTCCTAACTAGATTTTTAGGTCCACTTTTTTCAACACTTTTTGGACTACCTAAAGAGGTAATTTCAGCATTACTGATGGGTTTTTTAAGAAAAGACCTTGCAATGGGAATGTTAGCTCCTTTAGATTTAACAATAAAACAGTTAGTTGTGGCAAGTACAATCTTAACAGTCTATTTTCCCTGTGTAGCAACCTTTATAATTTTGTTTAAAGAGTTAGGATTAAAGGATATGTTAAAATCAGCTGCAGTTATGGTGTTAACAGCAATAACTGTTGGAACAGTTTTAAATATTGGTTTTAATTCAATTTATTCAATTTCTATTACCTTAGTTTTAATTATTTTATTAATTTATATTTTATATAGATTAACAAGTAAAAAGCATCAAAGAATCATAGACTAAAAGGAGGTCTTTAAAAATGTATACTGTATCAGAAGGTAAGATTAAGCTAGAACATGGTTCAATAAGTGAAGGTTTGATAGCAATAGCGAGTGGTAAAGGTGGAGTTGGTAAATCAACCGTAACAGCAAATTTAGCTGTTGCCTTACAAAAAAGTGGCAAAAAGGTTGGTATAATAGATGCTGATGTTCATGGGTTTAGTATACCCAGGATTATTGGTATAGAAAATGAAGTAAGGGTAGAACAAGAATCTGAATTAATTCACCCTGCTGAAAAGATGGGTGTTAAAGTAATATCAATGGGTTCATTTGTAAATGAACAAAACCCGGTTATCTGGAGAAGTCCATTACTATTAGGTGCCCTACAGCAGTTCTTTAAAGATGTACTCTGGGGTGATTTAGACTATCTTCTGTTAGATTTACCACCTGGAACAGGGGATATGGTTTTAAATATAATGCAAAAACTCCCTCATGCTAGAACATTAATAGTCACTACTCCACAGGTTACTGCTACAAATGTGGCAGGTAGAGTAGGACATATGGCTGAAAAGATGGATTCAGATATCCTAGGAATTGTCGAAAATATGGCATATTATGAATGTTCAGAATGTGGAAACAAGGAATATATATTTGGTAAAGGTGGAGGAGAAAAATTAGCTGAGCTTTTAAATGTTGACCTAATAGGACAACTACCTTTAATGAAACATGTTAGAGAAGGTGGAGATCAGGGTAATCCAGTTGTAGATAAAGATAACAATGATGATATAAGCAATGAGTTTATAAAAATCGCTAAAGAAGTTATAAAAAGGAAAAAAGAATTTGATCCCAGTGAAAAACCAATGGTATTAGAGGGTGGACCTGGACAAGATCAATAAATAATTATAAAAAATGCATCTGGATAATCCCAGGTGTATTTTTATTTTAAAAAGGGATTTTGTATTTCAATCAAGAATAAATAAAAAAAGTATATTATAATTTAATGGGGGTTAGCAGGATGAATATACTGCAGGAATTTACAAATCAAGAACTTAACTTAGCAAATGGTTGTACAGAACCGGCTGCTGTTGCTTATGCTGTAGCAAGAGCTTCTGAATTCTCAGAAGGTAAACTTAAAAAGATTGTCGTTAATATGGATGGCTATGTTTACAAAAATGGTATGAGAACAGGTATTCCAGGCACCAAAAAGTATGGTGGTAATAAGTTAGCTGCTGCCCTCGGTTACTTTATAAAAAACTCTGCTGATAAAAAGTTGACTCTCTTAAATGTTTTAAATGAAGAAACGTTAAAAAAAGCAGAAGAAATTTTAGATTTAGTTGAACTAAAAGTTATAAAAGGTCAAAAGGACATATTAATTAAAGCAAAGATAATCAGTGATAATGTTGTTGAAAGTATAATAGAAAATAATCACACAAATTTAGTTGAAATAAGTCTTAATGGTGATTCGATTTATAAAAAGATATACCAAAATGAAAAAAATACAGTTGAATTTAACTTGAAAAATGAAATAAAAAACTTAAATATAAATGAACTAATTGGTATAGTTAATAATCAGTATGATAGTTCAATTGAAAATTATCTTAAACAGGGTTATAAAATTAATAATAAATTAGCTAAAGCTGGTTTAAATAATAAAGGTTGTGGAATAGGAAGAAGTTATAAAAAAACAGCGGGTGATGATTTTATAAGAAATACAGCAGCTAAGATTGCTGCTGGAGTAGATGCAAGAATGGGTGGAGCTAAAATGGCTGCTTTAACTTCTTCTGGGAGTGGTAATCAAGGTATTTTTATAACCCTAGGTACATATCTTTCAGGGATGGAATATAAAAAGTCAGAAAGTGAAGTATTAAAGGCTACATTAATAGCTCACATTATTGCATACTTTATCAAAACAAAAATGGGGAAACTCTCATCATTATGTGGATTATTTACAGCTGCTGCCCCGGGATTGTTAGCTGCTTTACTGTATTTAGAAGGTAAAGATGAAATGATAGAAGAAGGTATTAATAATTTATACAGTGATTCTGGAGGTATATTATGTGATGGTGCAAAAACCAGCTGTGCTTTTAAAGCAATTAGTGCATTTGAATTAGCATTAAGACATTTTCAATTTATAGATAATGGTCTTGAATGTCCACTTCCAACTGGATATATAAACTCCGATTTAAAAAAGACTTTAGAGCATCAGTATGATTTGGTCCATCCAGATGGTAATTCTGTAAATGATACTTTGATTAAGACAATAAAAGATAATTTTTCATAAAAAGGGGCTGATAGTTAATGAAAATAGCTATTATTGGTGGAGTGGCTGCTGGAACAAGTGCGGCTGCTAAGGCGAGAAGAACAAATAAGAATGCTGAAATTGTGTTATTTGAAAAAGATAAAGATATATCTTATGCAGGATGTGGACTACCCTACTATATCTCAGGAGTAACACCTAAAAGAGAAAGGGTAGTAATTAATACTCCAGAAGAATTTGCTAAAAAATATGATGTAGATGTAAAAATAGAACATGAGGTAACTAATTTAGATATAGAAAAAAAGGAATTAACTTTTAAAAATCTAAAAAATAATAAAGAAGGTAAATATAATTATGATAAATTGATAATTACAACAGGCGCTAAAGCATTAGTACCTCCAATTCCAGGAATCGATTTAAAAAATATTTATCCTCTTAGATCTGTGCGAGATGCAGACCGTATTAAAGAAAAGATTAAGGATAAAAAGAAAGTAACTATAATAGGAGCTGGACTTATTGGCTTAGAAATGGCTGAATCTTTCTCAGAATTAAAAAAAGAAGTAACGGTTGTAGAACTACAGGCTAAAATATTACCTCCTTTTAGTGAGGATATTACTAAATATGTGGATAATCATCTTAGAGAAAAGGGTGTAAATCTAGTATTAGGTGATGGAGTAGATAAATTTTTAGGTGATGGTTCAGTAACTGAAGTAGTAACAAGTTCAGGTAAAAATATTGAATCCGACTTTGTATTACTTTCTTTAGGAGTAAAACCAGTAGTTAGTTTAGCAAAAGAAGCCGGTATTAAAATAGGGGAAACCGGTGCAATTGAAGTAAATGAAAAGATGGAAACAAATGCTGAGGGAGTATATGCAGCAGGTGACTGTGCAGAAACTGTTAACTTATTGACCGATGAAAGAGCCTGGATTCCTATGGGTTCTACTGCAAACAAACAGGGTAGAGTTGCTGGTGAAAATGCTGGTGGTGGAAACAACCATCACTTTGGAGTATTTCAAACTGCAATAACAAAAATATTTGACTATACAGTTGCTAAAACAGGTCTAGACGAAAATGAAGCAAAAGATGCAGGTTTTGAACCAGTAGTGGTTGAAATAACTGGCTCTAATCATGCAAGTTATTTCCCTAATTTCAAAAAAATGAAGATTAGAGGGGTTTTTGATAAAAAGACGCATAGAATTTTAGGAGCTCAAATTGAAGGAGAGTCAAAGGTAGATAAAAGAATAGATGTAATAAGTACTGCAATATATAGTGAATTAACTGCAGAAGACTTATTCCAGGTTGATCTTGCTTATGCACCTCCATATTCAACACCAAAAGATCCTGTTGCTATATTAGGGATGGTTGCTGAAAAGAAGTTAAAAGAATAAAAAACTTTAAGATATGTTCATAAAAGAGTTTATGATCGATTAAAACAATTTAATTAGGTATAATAAAGCATGTGGTTTAATATAAATAACCACATGTTTTTTAATGTTTGCAAATATTAGAAAAACTAATGAGAATTTTATAAAATAAGATGAGTATAAGAATAAAGGAAAAACAATCCTTTCATTTAAATAAAGTATTGAAAACAATCATTATAAAAATATTGAATGGAAGTGATTATTGGATGAAATCATATCGTAAGTTGTTTTTCATCTTACTTATTAGTTGTTTATCTATTAGCATATTTACCAATCTAGCTTTCGCAGAAAACAATTATATTTTGGATTATAAAGAAAAAGAAAATAAAATAGTAACTACTACAAAACATGCTGAACTTCATATAGAAAAAAATTACATAAAAAAGGAAGAAATATATAATATTGCAGAAAAAATTGAAAAAGGAATTAGAAATCTAAAAAACTACTTAGGAGAACATAACAAATATAACTTCAAGGAATATGGAAAGATCAAATATTTTATTCAAAGTGGTAATAAAATATCACATGCTATAAGAAGTAGTAATAGTGTAGAACTATATCATGTTCATTTAAAACAATCCCCATATATTCATGAAACAGCACATATACTTTTAGATGAAAATCAAATTGAAATCCCAGATTCTTGGTTAAGTGAAGGTTTACCTACTTACTTAAATTCAAAATTTGCTGTATATCCTCCAGAACTTGTAGGTGATAAAAATAATCCGGAGGAATTAACAAAAGATATAATACGAAATGAAAAAGAAAAATATGAATTACAATTAGAATATTTCCCAAAAAAATTCCATAGAGATGAGAACGAAAAATGGGTTTTTTATAGTTTTGCTGGGTCATTTGTAAAATTCATTAAAAACAAATATGGTAAAGAAAAATTATTAGAATTATATCAAGTAGAGCGAAAGAAAACAGTTACGATTTTAGCTTTAGAAGATAATTCAAATAAAGATACCGAAAAAACTGAAAGAAGTTTGGAACAACTTATAGGAACTTCACTTAATGAACTTAAAAAAGAATGGTTAGATAGTTTACAAATATAAATTCAATGCCTTAATTTATTATATCCACCTATTTTTAAAAGTCTTGTTATGTTTTACAAATTAAAAACAGGATTTAACTAATATGTGTTTAAATTAATAATTAACCAGATATAATATTTAAATACAATACTGGAGGTGATACATATGAAACCATGGAGATGTCAAATTTGTGGAGAAACATATCTAGGAAGTGAGGCACCTGATCGTTGTCCATACTGTGGAGCAGAAGGAGAACTTGTAAAATCAGCAGCTTACTATCTAGAATATGGTGAAGTTGAGATGAGTGAACAGAGTCGTAAGGACTGTCTTGAAGCACTAAAACTTGAACTTAATAATGAAAAATTTTATGAAAAATGTGCTGAAGCAGCTGAAAATCAGATCTCTAAAGCAATTTTTAAGCGTCTTGGTAAACAGGAAGGCGAACATGCTGAAGTTTTTGAAGATATGTTAGGAGAGGGAATCGAACTAAAAGAAGAAGTAGAAATTCCTGACAATGACTTTGATCGTTTTACAGAAGCACATCAACATGAAAAAAAGGCAATTGACTTTTATTTAGCTGTTGCCAGAAGAGCACCAGAAAAAAGAGTTAAAGATGTTTTTAGAGCAATTTCAGATGTTGAAAATGAACATTTAATTATGTCTAACACATTTAAATAAGAACATAAATAATGGAGCACTTTTTAAGTGCTCCATTTCCATGTCAATTTTTTAATTATAATTATTCAGATAAAAGGTCTAACATCGTTTCATAGCTTAAGGCACCACTTTGACGGCTTAATATTATTCCATCATCATCAACAATAACTGTAGTTGGAATACCCCGTATTAAATAATTTGATGCAGTATTTCCATTTATATCTAATAAGGTTGTAAAAGAGTACTTATTAGAGATCATATAGTCAAATGCTGTGTCTTTACTTTCCTGAACATTTACAGTTAATACTTTAATATTTTCATTTTCTTTGTATAGCTTTTGTATATCGGGCATTTCCTGCTGACAGGGAGGACACCAACTTGCCCAAAAGTTTAAGAAAACTTTTTGTCCTCTAAAATCACTTAAACTTACTTCTTTTCCACTCAAAGTGTCTAATGTAAAATCTGGGGCCATTAATCCTGGTTCAGGACCGGTTTCTACATTTTGTTCAACTGGTTCAACTGGTTCAATTTGTTCAGTTTGTTCAACTGGTTCAGTAGTTTCAGATTGATTTTGAGATTGAGATTGATTTTGAGATTGAGATTGATTTTGGTTTGTAAAAAACCAAGTTCCGGCAATTATTACCAATAAAACAACTAAACCTATTAATATTTTAGATTTATCTAACTTCAAGAAAATCCCTCCTTAAAAGCCTAAAAAGCTAAGGTTGTTTGTAAAAATTAATATTCCTAAAATAATAATCACTATTCCGCTAACAATATTTATATAGTTTAAGTATTTGTTCATTTTTTTGATTGCAGGTAGAATTTTTTTTGCAGCAAGTGCAGTTATTAAAAATGGTAATGCAAAACCTAAAGCATAGACAAATAATAATAAGGCTCCGGCATAGATGTTTTGGCTGTTTCCTGCTAAAATTAAAATTGATGATAAGATCGGACCTATACAGGGTGTCCAGGCTAATGCAATACCAAATCCTAATATTAAGGACTGTAAATATTTATTAGACTTAGGTTTTATTGAAAGCTTTTTTTCATAGTATAACCATTTTAATTTTATAATACCACTGATATGAAGTCCGAAGATTATTATAATAATACCACTTATTTTTCTTAATATAGCTTGATTTCTAATTAAAAACTTTCCTAGAAATGTGGCTGAAAGGCCTAAGAGTACAAAAACGATTGTAAAGCCAAGAATGAATAATAGGGCTGGAATTATTGAGTAATTTTTATCTTTTTTCTTCTGGTCTGAATAGTCACCTAATAAAAAAGCAATATATGATGGTATTAAAGGTAGAACACAGGGGGATAAAAAAGAAAGCAATCCTGCTGAAAATGCGATTACAAATGATAAGTCACCTTGCATACTGTTCACCTACTATTATTTATAATATTTGGATATTTAAATATATCTTATCACACATGGTATTATCTATCAATATATTACTTAACACAAAAGATAATTGAATTATCTACAGGACTAAGTTATAGATTTTATCGGCAGAAAACCAGATAGGTTTGCCCTCTGGATGAATGTCGATATTTTTAAAATAATTCGATATTATTTTAGAAATATGATATGGTAAAAACAAGTTGAGATAATCTAACAACTGAATATATGGAGTTACAGCAAGAATTAAAGCGAAAACCAAGCTCCTTTGTTGCGCAAAATATTCAAGGTATCAGAAATCTTTGATCGTTCAGTACTGTTGGGCTGACGGAATTTTAAGCCTTTGGAGAAACTGTAAGACCTAATTTCTTACTTAATACTTGATATTAAGCAGAAATAGGCTCGTTTCTAGGAATAAGTAATTTTCGTGTGCTTGCACCGAGGAGGGTCAAAATAAATTTAAGTTGTAAACAAAGATAGGAGGAAAATTAATGACTAAAAAAGATAATGGCTATGTGGCTAAAAATGCATGGCTTGAAATGGAAGATGTTGAAAAAAAAGAAGTATTTGAATTTAACAGTGATTATGGAACTTTCTTAGAGCAGAACAAAACTGAAAGAGAGTTCACAAAAAGTTCAGTTGAACTTTTAGAAGAACAAGGATTTAAAAATATAAGTGAATATGATTCTTTAAAAGAAGGGGATAAAGTCTTTGCTGTAAATAGGGATAGACAGCTTATTGCTGCAGTGATGGGTAAAAAAGACCTTAAAGAGGGTTTAAGAATTGTAGCAGCACACATGGACTCACCCCGTATTGATTTAAAACCCAATCCACTTTATGAAGATGGTGGCTTAGCATATTTTGGAACACATTATTATGGTGGAATAAAGAAGTTCCAGTGGGTAACTATACCACTAGCATTACACGGTTTAGTTATTAAAGAAGATGGAACAAGAATTGAAATAAGAATTGGTGACAAAGAAGACGACCCTGTTTTTTATATAAGTGATATTTTACCTCACTTAGGAAAAAAACAGATGAAAAAGAAAATGAATGAGGCAATTAATGCTCAACATCTAAATTTAGTAATCGGTAGTATTCCTTTAGATGATGAAGACAGTGATGAAAATGATAAGATTAAAAGTGCTGTGCTTAAACACCTAGAAGATGAATATGATATTACTGGTGAAGATTTAATCAGTGCAGACCTACAGATTGTGCCTGCTGATGGAGTAAGAGATGTAGGTTTTGACCGTGCTCTATTAGGCGGCTATGGACATGATGATAGAGTTTGTAGTTATACCGGTCTAAGAGCCCTTTTAGATATCAATATTCCGGAATATACTGCTGTGACTCTTTTAGTCGATAAAGAAGAAATTGGTAGTATGGGTTCAACCGGAATGCAGTCAAGATTTTTTGAAAACTTTGTGGCCGAGATGACCAGTAAATATTATGAAAAATACAGTGAATTGGATTTAAGAAAGATATTAGAAAAGTCCAGTTCTTTATCTGGGGATGTAAATGCAGCTTATGATTCTAACTTCTCAGAAGTTTTTGACAAAAGAAATGCAGCCTTTATTAATAAGGGGATTGTATTAACTAAATATACAGGTGCTCGTGGGAAAGCTGGATCATCTGAAGCAACAGCAGAATTTATGTCTCAAGTACGTTCACTATTAAATAATGCCGGTGTAATTTGGCAGGTAGCTGAACTTGGAAAAGTTGATGAAGGTGGGGGAGGAACAATCGCCCAGTTTCTTGCAAACTATAATATGGATGTTTTAGATGCAGGACCAGCAGTTCTTGCTATGCACTCTCCATATGAAGTTGTAGCTAAGATAGATGTGTATAATACTTATCTAGCTTACCTAACTTTCCTGGAAAAGTAATTTAAAATAAAGGGGGGCTTTAAGCCTCCCTGTATAAATTCGGGAGGATTTTTATGAACGATTTTCATAAAGATACTAAAAAAATAATAGTTTTTACACTTATTATAGTAGTTATAATGGTTGGCTTTTACTATAATTATTATAATCTAATTGATAATTATCTTTATGATTGCTATCAAAGAATAGAATATTTATTTAATATTGAAGATAAAAGTGATGTAACAGTTATCGAAGTTAATAACCTTACATATAATTTGTTCGAAGAAAAGCCCATAGACAGAGATAACTTTGTCCAGGCAATTGATAAGTTAAATGAAGATAAGGCTAAAATGATTATTTTTGATATTTTATTTGATCAACCTCAGGAGACTCAGGCTGATAGTATGATGTTAGACCGTTTAGGTTCAAATAATAATATAATTATGCCTATAGAGATACAGTATTCAAAACGAAATCTAGATAGTGATAAATATAATATAGAAAGTGTAAAAAAACCGCTCCCTTCATTTAATAATTTGGTTAAAACTGGTCATAATGCGATAATTACTGATTCAAATAATATAGTTAGAAATCTTCCACCTTTATTTATACAGGGCAATAATTCATACTTACCAATTGGACGAAGGGCTGCTGAAGCAGCTTTAGGTAAAGAGATTGTAATTACAGAAGGTGAATACTTAATAAATTATCTCGGTCCTGAAAATACTATTAAAAGTATTTCTTTTCATGATTATATAAACAATAATTATTATAAAGAAGATATTGAAGATAAGTTGGTTTTAATTGGTGTAAACCAAGAAGGAGAAACTATAAGCTATAACTCTATATTCTCTTCGAAAGGAAAATATACTAAACTACATTTATTAGCGCTTTTAACCAATAACTATTATAATCAAAACTTTATCAGAGTAAATCAAGCAGGAACTAATATTTTAATAGTGTTTATTATACTATACTTATCAGTATTTTTATTTGAAAGGTATAGACCCTTTAAATCATTTTTAATATTGTTATTAATAAATTTATTTATAGTTTCTTTAAATTTCTATCTTACTGTTGAATATTTTCTATTTACAAAAATATCCGTATATATAGTTGGAACAATTTTATTATATATAATAAGTTTAATTACCTGGTATTTCTTAAATAGAAAAAAGAAGTTTGAAATTACTCAAAAGCTTAAACCATATTTTTCTGATTATATAATAAATAAAATCAAGGAAAAACCTAAAAAGTTCAATACAAAAGGAGAAAAAACAGCTGCAACAGTTATGATTTTAGAGTTTTCTAACTTTAATAGTTATTCTAATGAAAATACACCTGAAAAAGTAATTGAAGATTTAAAACACTACTATAAAAGTATCGCTAATATAATATTTAAGTATGATGGAGCCATTAGTAATTATCTCGGAGATGGAGTAATTGCTTACTGGAGTAATAATTTTGAGCAGAATAACCATAGAAATAGAGCTGTAAAAACTGCAGTTGAGATAATGAAATTCTTTGAAAATAAAAATATCGAACTTAGGCCAACTATAACAATTGATAGTGGAAAGATCATATTAGGAGATATAGGTTCAAAAGATAGAATGGATTTTAAAGCTATAGGTGAGAGCATTCATATAACAACTGAATTGGCTGAAAATAGTGACAGTTATCAGATATTAACTGGGGAGAGCACCTATTATGGACTTTCAGGAATTTATAAAAAGCTAGACTGGAAGTATAAAGAGGTAAATATTGAAGGTGTAGAAAAAACACTTGTTGTTTATTCTTTAAAGAAATTTAAAGATCTAACAAAATGTCAGTCATTATAAAAATAAATACATTTAGAATTTAAGCTCCCATTTTGGGGGCTATTTTTTTATTTGTAAAATATTTAACTTTATTTTATTTTTATTTCTGTATAATGATATATGTTAAGTAAAATAAACGTAAAATTTTTAATAAGGAGTGGTCTGAGTGCCAAAAATTAAAGAAGATGAACAAGAACAATTAAGAGAACTATTTGAAGAAAAGATGGAAGATGATGTATTTATTCAGTTTTTTACCTCAGATGAAGATTGTAAGTACTGTAATGATACTGAAGAAATTTTGGATGAATTAATTAGTTTGTCTGATAAGATTAATGTTGAAAAAAATGAACTAGGTAATGGTAATACTGAAAGGTATAATGTTGATAGAGTTCCAGCAATTTTATTTACAGATCAAGATGGAAATGATTCTGGCGTACATTTTTATGGTATTCCTAGTGGTCATGAGTTTAATACCTTAATAGATGGTATTGTAAGTATGTCTAACGGTGAAACAGAACTATCAGAAGATGTTATCGAAGAATTAAAGAAAATTGAAGACGAAGTATTATTACAGGTATTTATTACTCCAACTTGTCCATACTGTCCAAGAGCAGTAAAGGTTGCTCATGAAATGGCAATGTATAATCCTAAGATTAAAGGTGAAATGGTTGAGGCAATAGAGTTTCCTGAATTATCAAGTAAGTTTAATGTATCTGGTGTTCCTCATACAGTTATCAATAGTGGAGCAGACGAACAAGTAGGTGCAGTTCCTGCAAAAACTATTTTAAATAAAATTAAATCAGCAATTCAGTAGTAATAATTCTATATAATTTTAAGGAGGTTATATACGATGAGTAAAAAACCGGTTGAAGTAAACGATGGTAACTTTAGAAAAGAAGTTATAAAATCAGATGTTCCTGTATTAGTTGACTTTTGGGCAGATTGGTGTGCCCCCTGTAAGATGGTTGCTCCAGTAGTTGAAAAGATTGCTAGAGAACATGCTGGTGAAGTTAAAGTTGCAAAACTAAATGTAGATGAAAACCAATCAACAGCTTCTAGATATAATGTAATGAGTATTCCTACTTTAATTATCTTTGAAGATGGTAAAGAAAAAGACAGAGTAGTTGGATATGCTCCAAAGAAGAAATTGGTTTCTAAATTAGGGTTATAATAAATAATTTTTGTATAAAATAGCAGGGTTTCCTGCTATTTTTTTAATTTTATTATAAAAATTTCATATATATAGTGAATTTTTTTATCAGTTATGATATAATTCTTTGTATAATAATTAAGTCATGATAATAATTTTTAAGGAGTGGTATCTTGAAAAAGGTCCTAATCATTCATTCTAAAGAGGGAGACCTAAAAGATATAACACAAGGGATTGCTAAGGGTTTAAAAGAAAACGACCACAAAGTAGATACTCTTGATACTGAAGATTCCGGGAGATCTGTCACCTTTTTCCCATATGATCTTGTAATAGCTGGAGCACCTACTAAAGGTATATTTAGAGGAAAGATCCCTGCTGATTTAGGTAAGTTTTTAAAAGACTGTAAAAGGACCGGAGGACAAGATGCAATGGCATTTGTTACTCCCAGATTCTTTGCGACCAATAAAGCTTTAAAAAAAGTTATGGGCCAATTAGAAAAGCTAGGATGTATCGTAATTGATTTTAGAATAATAAAAAACGCAAAAGAAGCAACTGACTTTGGAAAAAACATAAAACTATAAATTTGTACATACTGCCACAGTGAAAACTGTGGCTTTTTTGGAATTATAATATTAGGTGAGGTATGATATCATGAAATTAGTAAAGATAAAAATATTAAATAAACAAACTTTTCCTGATGGTCGAAAGGAAAAGATAAAACATGAAGGAAAAGGTAAGTATAATTTAAAAAATGATAAACATTATTTAGTCTATAATGAAAACAATAAAGGTTTAGAGGATGTTGAAACCATTTTAAAGTTTAATGAAGAAAAAAACAGAGTTTTAATGCAGAGGTCTAAACCAAGAAAAACAAGACAGGTTTTTGATGTTAATGAAAGTTGCTTATTTGAATATGCAATTGGCAGACACAAGATGAAGTTTTTAACAGAGACTAAATCACTTAAAATAGAAACTTCTAAAAACAAAGGTATTATAAAAATAAAATACAACTTACTTCAAAACCAAGAAATTTTTGCAGAGAACAGTTTAAAGGTTGAATATAGTTTTATAGATGAGGAGTGTAGTAAAAATGGTTAAAAATATGGTTGAAAAGATAGAAAAAAAATTAATAGAAACTATTAAACAGTCACTTATAACTTCATTAAAGCAAGAAAATATAGAAGTTGAAGAGATTCCCAGTATTAAAGTAGAAGTGCCTCGTGAGAAAGAACACGGTGATTACGCGACAAATATAGCAATGGTTATGGCTAAGGTTTTTAAAAAAGCTCCACGTCAAATTGCAGAACAGTTAAAACAAAACATTGATTTAGAGATTATTGAAGATGTTTCAATAGCTGGACCTGGATTTATCAACGTTACTTTAAAAGATGACTGGCTTTATGAAACAATCGAATTAATTGATGAGCTTAAAGAAGACTATGGGAAAACAGATACAGGTAAAAATGAAAAGGTATTAATTGAATTTGTGAGCGCGAATCCAACCGGACCTTTACATGTTGGACACAGCAGAGGTGCTGTTGTAGGAGATATGACAGCTAATATAATGGATGAAGCAGGCTATGATGTTACAAGAGAATATTATTTTAACGATGCTGGTAATCAAATAGATCTATTAGCTGAATCTACATTAATTAGATATAAACAACTTTTTGATATAGATATAGAGCTTCCTAAAAATGCTTATCATGGTGAATACCTAATAGATATTGCAGAACAGTTAAAAAAGGAACATGGTAAAAATCTTTTAGAACAAGATGAAGGTGAACAGATAAAGATCTGTAAAGAATTCTCTTTTAAAAAATTGAAATCTAAGATAGAGGATGATTTAAACTACTTTGGTATTAAATTTGATAACTGGTTTTATGAAAGCACCTTACATAATGGAGAAATAAAAGAAGCTATAGATATCTTAAAAGAAAAAGGATATATTTACAAAAAAGAAGATGCTTACTGGTTTAAATCAACAGAGTTTGGTGATGATAAGGACCGTGTTATTATTAAATCAGACGGTGCATTAACTTATTTGGCAGCAGATATAGCATATCATTTAGATAAAATTCAACGTGGATATGATAAGTTAATCAATGTCTGGGGAGCTGACCATCACGGATATATCGATAGAGTAAAAGCAGCAGTTCAGGCTTTGGGTTATTCAAAAGATATATTAGAAATCATCATTGTACAGCTTGTTAATCTAGTTAGAGACGGTGAAAAGATACCGATGTCCAAAAGGGCAGGAGAATTTGTTACTATGGAAGATGTAATTAATGAAGTTGGTAAAGATGCAGCCCGTTATTTTTATATAATGAGAAGTTCGGACAGCCATTTTGACTTTGATTTAGAGTTAGCTAAAGAAGAATCAAGCAACAATCCGGTCTATTATATTCAGTATGCACATGCCCGTATCTTTAGTATTTTAGAAAATGCCGAGCAGTATGATTTAAAAAATATTGATTTAAGTTACTTACAAAAAGAAGAAGAATTAGACTTAATTAAATTAATGGCTCGTTATCCAGAGGTAATAAAAGACAGTGCTGAAAACAGACAACCTCATATCCTGGCAAATTATGCCTATGATTTGGCAAATGCATTCCACGTTTTTTATAACAAATGTCAGGTGATATCTGATGATGAAAAGATGACCAAAGCACGGCTTAAATTAGTTGTTTCATTACAGCAGGTCTTAAAAAATATGTTTAAAGTACTTGGAATATCGGCACCGGATCAGATGTAGATAAATAAATTGAAAGGAGTTGTAAATTTTGACAAAGTATATTTTTGTAACAGGTGGAGTAGTATCTGCTTTAGGTAAAGGTATAACGGCGGCCTCCCTGGGAAGGCTGTTAAAAAGCAGAGGTCTAAATGTAAGTATCCAGAAGTTTGACCCCTATATAAATGTAGACCCGGGAACGATGAGTCCATATCAACATGGTGAAGTATTTGTAAGCCGTGATGGTGCGGAGACCGATTTAGACTTAGGGCATTATGAGAGGTTTATAGATGAAGACTTAACAAGTAATAATAATGTAACTACAGGACAGATTTATGGTTCAGTTATTGCCAAAGAAAGAAGGGGTGATTACCTTGGAGCAACAGTTCAGGTGATCCCACATATTACTGATGAAATTAAAGAAAGAATAACAAGAGTTGGAAAAGAAACAGATGCAGATGTAGTAATTACAGAAATTGGTGGTACAGTAGGTGATATTGAAAGCCAACCTTTTATGGAGGCAATCAGGCAACTTAAGAGTGATTTGGGTAAACAAAACATATTTTACCTTCACTGTACTTTAGTCCCATATATTAAGACAGCCGGTGAGTTAAAAACAAAACCAACTCAACATAGTTTAAAAGAATTAAGAGGAATCGGTATTCAACCTGATGCATTAATCTGTCGTTCAGATCGTGAGTTGACTAAAGAAGTTAAGGATAAGATTTCTCTTTTTGGAGATATTGAAAAAAGAGCGGTTATTCAAGTTGTTGATGCTGACCATATTTATGAAGTTCCATTAATGATAGAAAGAGAAGGTTTAGCTGAAATAGTAATAGAAAAACTTGAACTTGAAGATAGAGTAATAGCCCCTAACCTTGATGAATGGAAAAATATGGTTAGTTCTATGAAAAAACTTTCAAAAGATGTAACTATAGCTATTGTAGGTAAGTATGTTGAACTCCCTGATGCATATATTAGTATAAATGAATCGCTTAGCCATGCTGGTGTAGCAAATGATAGTAATGTAAATGTTAAATTTATCTATTCAGAAGATCTAGAAGACAGTCCAGATATGAATAAAGTCTTTAAAGATGTAGATGGAATTTTAGTACCAGGTGGATTCGGACAGCGTGGTATTGAAGGTAAGATCAATGCAGTAAAGTATGCTAGAGAAAACAAGATTCCTTATTTCGGGATTTGTTTAGGAATGCAGTGTGCTGTGATTGAATATGGGCGAAATGTTTTAAATTATGAAGATGCTAACAGTTCTGAATTTGATCCAGAAACTTCACATCCTGTAATAGATTTAATGCCTGAACAAAAGGACATTGAAGATATGGGTGGCACAATGAGATTGGGTATCTATCCTTGTAAACTTGAAGAGAATTCAAAAAGCAAGAAACTTTATTTAGATGAGATAGTATATGAAAGACATCGACACCGTTATGAATTAAATAACCAGTATCGCAATGAATTAAAATCAGCTGGTATGGTGATGGCAGGTGTTTCACCAGATGAAAAATTGGTAGAGATAGTTGAAATAAAGGATCATCCCTGGTTTGTGGGAACACAGTTTCATCCTGAGTTTAAATCAAGACCAAACAGACCTCATCCTTTATTTGTAGGGTTTGTTGAAGCAGCTTTAAATCATAGATAATTTAATATAAATATGAGTGGACTAAGGAGGAAAATAATGAGCGAAAAATATGTAGAGGTTGAGTATACTCCACCTATAGCAACGATTATTTTATCAAGACCAGATGTCTTGAATGCCTATAATGAAGAATTACTGGACCAGTTAGAAAAAACAGAAATAAAACTCTTTGATGATGAAAAAATTAAAGTCGTTATTATTACAGGTAAAGGTGAAAAGTCTTTTTCTGTTGGGGCTGATATTGAACTATTGGAAAAACTTGATGATAAGCAGGCAGAAAGAATTGCTAAAAAAGGTAAAAGAATATGTGACTTAATTGAAGAAACTGAAAAAGTTGTTATTGCTGCTGTAAATGGTTATGCTTTAGGTGGTGGAATGGAAATTACTTTAGCTTGTGATTTAAGGCTTGCGAATACTAGAGCAAGGTTTGGACAACCTGAAGTAAGTCTTGGTTTAATACCAGGTTTTTCTGGTACACAAAGATTACCCAGAATTTTGGGTATTGGAAGAGCTAAGGAACTTCTCTTTACAGGTAATATAATCGATGCAGAAGAAGCTTTTGAAATAGGTTTAGTAAATAAACTGGTTACTCCTCGCGATCTATTAAAGGAAACAAAAAGAATGGCTAAAAGAATTACTGACCAGTCTTCAAGAGCCGTTGGAAAGATAAAACAGGCTATAAATTATGGTTATATTCACGGACGTGAAAAGGGCAAAGAGTTTGAAACCAATTCATTTAAAGAAAGTTTCAATAATGAAGACCATATGAAAAGAATTAAAAAAATGAAAGATAAACTGAATAAATAGGTGGTTATATGAAAGATAAAAGTACAATTTTATTTGACCTTGATGGTACTTTATTACCAATTGATATGGATATTTTTATTAAAAGGTATTTTAAATTACTTTCTGGTCATTTTGCTGACATCTTTGAACCGGAGTACTTTATAGGTGTTGTTAACAAAGCAACAGAACGGATGATAAGAAATAATGGTCAAGATACAAATCAAGAAGTATTTTCTAAACACTTTTTTAAGTTGTTAAAGACAGAGGGTATTGAACCAAATAGAGAAGAGATCTGGGATAGATTTTATGACTTTTATGAAAACAAATTCCCAACTTTAAAAAAATATTTTGAATTAGATGATTTAGGCTATAAAATGGTTGAGGCTGCAAAGGAAAAAAACTTCAATCTGGTAATTGCAACAAATCCTTTATTCCCAATCCAAGCAATTAAGTCCCGTTTGGAATGGATTAATCTTAACACAGATGATTTCATCTATATAACATCTTATGAGAACATGCATTACTGTAAACCAAATATAGGATATTATAGAGAAATATTAGATAAAATTAATGGAATTCCTCAGGACTGTGTTATGATTGGTAATGATATGAGAGATGATATGGTTGCAAACAAAATAAAAATCAAAACTTTTCTAGCAGAAGATTTTATAGTTAAAAGAAAAGATGTTGATATCAAACCTGATTGGCGTGGAAACCGCAAAGAGTTAATTGAACATATACAAGCACTGGAGGTATAAATAATGAAAAACATTATAAACACCAAGGATGCACCTGCTGCAATCGGCAGCTATTCTCAAGCTGTTGAAATTGATGGTACATTATATATCAGTGGGCAGATACCATTTGATACAGATGGCAATATGATAACATCGTCTATTGAAGCTCAAACTGAACAGGTTTTAAAAAATATGGCAGCTATATTAAAAGAAGCCGGTGGAGATTACAGTAATGTTGTTAAAGCAACAGTTTATACAGATGACATTTCAAACTTTGAAAAGATTAACAAGGTATACCAACAATACTTCGGTGTTAAACCACCTGCAAGGGCATTTGTTGAGGTTGCTGCTCTTCCCAAAGGTGTTAATGTGGAAATTGAAGCTATAGCTGTCCTAGGATAAATAGGCCGCTTTATATACACCTTAGGTTGTAATGTGTTTTGTTCTCTAATGGAGGATTTTTAACTTTATTAGAGAATTAATAACCTGAGGGGGTGAGCCCTGTTAACATTAACAGGATTGCTTATGCTAATTAAAAAAACCATCGAGGTTGCACTTCGTTGTCATCAGTGCGGCCGATTAGAAAAATCAAAATTTAATATATTTGAATTAAATGATGGTAACTTCTATGACCTCAAATGTTTATGTGGAAGTACAAAAGCCCAGATTAAAACAAAGGGAAGCAAGTACATTCAGTTTGAATACAGTTGTTTTTTATGTGATGAAAAACACCGTGTGGTAATAGATAAAAGTGATTTTTGGTCACAGGGTTCAATGAAAGATTTAAAATGTTTAAAAACTGGGCTTGAAATAGGCTATTACGGTCCTCAAGAATTAATTGATAAAGAATTGGATAAACAAAAAAGAGAGTTAAATATTTTAGCTGATGAATTGGGTTTTAATGATTATGAAGAGCCTGAAATTCTTTTAGAGGTTTTTAATATAATTCATGATCGTGCTTCGATGAATAAATTATACTGCGAATGTGGTAGTAAGGATATTGACATTAAACTTAACTCAAGTAAGATAGAACTTAAATGTTTAGACTGTGGAAATGTTATGAATATTTCCGCAGAAACAGAACAACAGTTAAATGAAATAAAAAACAAAGTTGATATTGTTATTAAAAATATAGAAGGACCTGAAAAGAAATGGTCTGACAATAAATACAAGGGGGAATAAAAATGGGTTTAGTACCAATGGCAGATATTTTAGAAAAAGCAAATAAAGAGTATTATGCAGTAGGCGGATTTAATATTAATAATATGGAATTTTTACAAGGGATTATTTGGGCTGCTGAAGAGACAGATTCACCATTAATTTTACAGGCGAGTGAGGGAGCTATTAAATACATAGGAATGGACTATGTAATGAGTATGGTTAAAGCAGCAGTAAAAGACACTCACATTCCTGTGGCATTACATTTAGACCACGGAAGTAGTTTTGATGTAATTATGAGATGTATTAGAGAAGGATTTAGTTCTGTTATGTTTGACGGTTCTAAATATCCTTTCCAAGAAAATATTAAGTTAACCAAAGAAGTAGTTAAAGCTGCTCACAGTGTAGGTGTAACTGTGGAAGCTGAACTTGGTAAAATTGGTGGAGCAGAAGATGATGTTGTAGTTGAAGATAGGGATGCCAAATTTACAAATCCTGATGAAGCAGAGGAATTTGTAGAAAAAACCGGTGTTGATGCTTTAGCAATAGCAATTGGTACAGCACACGGTGTATATAAAGGTAAACCTAAACTTGACTTTGATCGTTTAGATAAAATAAATTCTTTACTTAATATGCCTTTAGTTTTACACGGAGCATCTGGAGTACCAGAAGAAGCTGTACGTAAAGCAGTAACAATGGGTATTAATAAGGTTAATGTTAATACTGCTTTCCAGCAGGCATTTACAGCAAAAATTAGAGAATTATTTGCTAATGATTCTGAGTTATATGACCCAAGAAAGTACTGTGGACCTGGTAGAGATGCAATTAAAGCTAAAGTGAAACAAAAAATTGAAATTTTAGGTAGTAAAAACAAAGCATAGATAGAAATTTATAAGGGTATCCATCTGGATACCCTTTTAATCCTTCCGTTTCCCTACCGATAAAACAACTTATCTAAAGAAAGTATTTTTGAAAGGAGTAATAAATATTGAATATATGGTTAGAATTTTTAATTATGGCTGGCCTAATTATTATATCAGGGACTTATTTATCTAGATTTGGAGATGTAATAGCTGATAAAACTGGTTTAGGACAGGCAATTATTGGTGTTGCTTTAATTGCAATGGCAACTTCATTACCTGAACTAGTAACAAGCTCAACTGCAGGATTTTTAAATGCCCCCAACATCGCTGTTGGTAATGCATTTGGAAGTAATACATTTAATTTAATTATTTTAGGTATTATAGATGTTATGCATGATAATAAACTACCACTTTCCTTTAGTTTAAATTACTCTCATGTTATGACAGGTGCCTGGGGTATATTGCTTTCCGCAATTGTTGTAATTTCAATCATTATTGCTAATTTTACAAATTACAGCATAGGTATATTCGGAGTGGGATTAGATAGTATAATAATTCTTTTAACTTACTTTTTAGCAATGTTTTTAGTTGTTCGTTTTGGTCGTAAAAATCCTTTAGATGAAAGTACAAGAGAAGAAGCACCTTTTTTAGAAACTTCTTTACAAAAGGCAAGCTTGGGTTTTGCAGTCTGTGCAGCAGTAATTGTTTATGCTGGCGTCAGATTAGCAGTTACTGGTGACCAAATTGCAACTATGACTGGTATTGACCATACCTTTATTGGAAGTATACTAATAGCTGCAGCTACTTCACTTCCAGAACTTGTGACAGCGATAGCAGCTGTTAAAATTAAAGCATATGATATGGCTGCAGGAAATGTCTTAGGTAGTAATATCTTCAATATGAGTATTGTCTTTTTTGCAGATATATTTTACAGAGATGGATATTTGCTTTCTTCTGTAAAGATGCTTCATTTAATTACTGCTTCAATTGGTATTATAATGTCTTCAATATTTATTGTTGGACTGTTTTATAAATCAAAGAAAAAAGTATTTGGGATTGGTTGGGATTCACTAGCGGTTTTTGCTGTGTATATACTAGGATTTTATCTACTATATCAATTAGGAGTCGCCATTTAAAAAAAGAGAGGTGTAAAAGATTTGTTAAACATAAGTGAATTAGAAAAAAAGACGATTACAGAACTACATAATTTAGCTAAGGAATTAGATATTTCAGGTTATACAACAATGCGAAAAAGAGATCTGATTTTTGCTATTTTAAGAAACGAAACAGAAAAGGGAGGAAATATCTTTGCAGAAGGAGTTTTAGACGTTATATCTAATGAAGGTTATGGATTTTTAAGACCTTCTAAATATGTGCCTTCAAGTGATGATATATATATATCTGCCTCTCAAATTAGAAGATTTGATTTAAGATCTGGTGATGTTGTATCAGGTCAGGTAAGAGAACCAAAAGAAAACGAAAAATACTTTGCACTGCTTAGAATTGAAGCTGTTAACTATCAGGACCCTGAAAAGGCAACTGAAAGAGCATACTTTGAAGATTTAACACCTTTGTATCCAGAGGAAAGATTAAGGTTAGAATATAATAGATCAGACGTTTCAACAAGGTTAATGGACCTTGTTGCTCCAATTGGCAAAGGACAAAGGGGTTTAATTGTATCACCACCTAAAGCAGGTAAAACTGTACTATTAAAAAAGATTGCTAATAGTATTAGACACAATTATCCTAATGTTAGGCTGATGATACTATTAATTGATGAAAGGCCGGAAGAAGTTACTGATATGTCAAGGTCAGTTGATGCTGAAGTTGTTAGTTCAACCTTTGATGAAGCACCTGAACAGCATATTCAGGTTGCAAAGTTAGTTTTAAAGAAAGCTAAAAGACTTGTAGAACAAAAGTATGATGTAGTTATTTTACTTGATAGTATTACCAGATTAGCACGTGCATCAAATATTACTGTACCTCCAAGTGGAAGGACACTTTCGGGTGGTTTAGATCCATCTGCAATGCATTTCCCTAAAAGCTTTTTTGGAGCAGCCCGTAATGTAGAAGAAGGCGGTAGTTTAAGTATTTTAGCTACATCTTTAGTTGAGACGGGAAGTAGAATGGATGATGTAATTTATGAAGAGTTTAAAGGAACTGGTAATATGGAACTACATTTAAGCAGAGAACTGGCAGAAAGAAGAATATTCCCGGCAATAGATATACAAAAGTCAGGAACTAGAAAAGAAGAGTTAATCTTAGATGATGAAGAATTAGATGTAATGTGGGGGCTTAGAAAACAGATTGCACAGTCACGACCATATGACATCATGGATACCTTTATTAAACAGATTAAAAACACAAAAGATAACAAAGAACTTTTAGGAGCTTTAAAACAGATCATAAAAAAGAAATAATTTCTTGATATATAGTCTACTTTTCTGTATAATGTAGGTTGGTTGCTTTGAAAGTTGCATACTAAAATTTACTATGTTATAATAATTCTAGCTGTCAAAAGGCAATTTAAATTTAATAATTTATAATATAAAAAAAGTTTAAGTAAGACTGTTTAGAAAGAGGTGATATATATGCAGAAAGAGTTACATCCTGAATTTAAGGAAACTACTATTACATGTGCTTGTGGTGAAGAATATGTTACTAAATCCACTGGTGAAAGTATGCGTGTTGAGGTATGTTCTAGTTGCCATCCTTTCTATACTGGTAAAAAGCGTAGAGCTGCTAAAGGTGGTAGAGTTGAAAGATTCAATAAAAAGTATGGACTATCTGATGAAGAAACTGAAGAAGAATAGTTATTTTTTTAACAATAATGCAGGGCCTCAGCTCTGCTTTTTTTCTTATGTAAATTAAAATAAGTAAACTAAGAGGTGTATACTTGCATGTATAAGATTAACAACAGTGGTTGGATAGAGATCATAACTGGTCCTATGTATTCTGGCAAAAGTGAAGAGTTAATCAGAAGGATTAGAAGAGTAAAAATTGCCCAAAAAAATGTTAAAGTATTTAAACCGATTATTGATGACAGATATAGTAATGATAATGTTGTTTCCCATAGTGGAGACAGTATAGAAGCAATACCGGTTGACCATCCTGAAGAACTTTATGATAGATTAGATGATGACACTGAAGTTGTAGCAATTGATGAAATTCAGTTTTTTTCTGAAGAAATAGTTGAAATAATTGAGACTCTAGCAGATGAGGGAATGAGAGTTATAGTTGCTGGACTAGATCGCGACTTTAAGAATGAACCATTTATACCAGTACCTGAGCTATTAGCTAGAGCGGAATATATAGAAAAGTTACATGCAATATGTCTTCAGTGCGGAGATCCGGCAACCAGAACACAAAGATTAATTGATGGTGAAGCAGCATCATATGATGACCCGTTAATTTTAATCGGGGCAACTGAAAACTATGAAGCAAGGTGTAGAAGCTGTCATGAAGTTAAGGATAAACCTTAAAGGAGAAAAAAAATGAATAAAAACCAAGATTACGGAGGGCAAGCAGTCATTGAAGGTGTAATGATGAAAGGCCTAAACCGTCTTGCTATTGCAGTAAGAAAACCAGACAATTCAATAGTTGTAAAAAAACAAAAATTAAATCCTTTGACTGAAAGATTTAAGTTCTTGGGTTGGCCTCTTATTAGAGGTGTGGTAGCCCTTTTTAGTTCTTTGATTTTAGGTATGAAGTCGTTAAGCTTCGCAGCCAATCAAGCTACTGAAGAAGATGAAGAACTTTCTCCTTTAGAGATGGGACTTACTATATTACTATCTTTGGGATTAGCAATTTTACTGTTTGTAGCATTACCGGCTGGAATTATAGCATTGATTCAAAAGTATATAGACTATAACTTAGTACTTAATTTTTTAGAAGGATTAATAAAGGTAACGGCTTTTTTGTTATATATAATTTTTATATCAAGATTAGATGATATTAAAAGAGTTTTTATGTACCATGGTGCTGAGCATAAAGTTATTCACAATTTTGAATCAGGTAAAGAACTATCTATTGAAAATGCAAAAGAATTTACAACTTTACATGCCAGATGTGGTACAAACTTTATGTTTATTGTAATAATATTAAGTATCTTGTTTTTCTCTTTTTTCGGTAGACCTCCTGTACTACAAAGAATTTTATACCATATATTGTTACTACCTGTAATAGCAGGAACATCATATGAAGTAATTAAATTGGCCGGTGGTGAAGAAGTTAATCCGGTAATTAAAGTGCTGTCAACACCAGGACTATGGTTGCAGAAATTAACAACTAGAGAACCTGATGAAGACATGTTAGAAGTGGCTATTACAGCACTTAAAGGAGTACTACCAAGAGAAGAAAGTGAGGAAGAAAATGTTTGATTTAGAAGAAAAACTTGAAGAAAAATTTGAACAGTATCAAAAATTAAATACAAAAATAAGTGATCCTAAAGTAATGAATGATTCAAATAAATATCAAAAGTTACTGAAAAAACATGCAAAACTAAAAAAACTCATTGGATATTATAAAGAATATAAAAAGATCAAAGAGGGAATAAGTGAAGCTGATCAGCTAATGAAAGAAGATGATTCAGAGATGAAAGAATTAGCTGAAATGGAACTGGCTGAACTTAGACCCCGACTAGAAGAACTTAAAGAAGAACTTCCTGTTATGCTTTTACCTCAAAATCCAGATGATGAGAAAAACGTTATTATAGAAATTAGAGCAGGAGCCGGTGGGGATGAAGCCGGTCTTTTTGCAGCTGATTTATTTAGAATGTACACAAGATATGCTGAAAATAATAAATGGAAATGGGAAGTAATGAATGCTAATGAATCAGGTGTAGGGGGATTCAAAGAAGTAATTTTTTCTGTAGAAGGTGATGATGTCTATAAAAACTTAAAGTATGAAAGTGGTGTACACCGTGTACAGAGGGTGCCTTCCACAGAATCAAGTGGTAGAATTCATACTTCAACCGCTACAGTTGCTGTTTTACCTGAAGCTGAAGAAGTGGATATTGAAATTGACCCTAATGATCTTAGAATCGATTTTTTCCGTTCTAGTGGTCCAGGTGGGCAGAGTGTAAACACAACTGATTCAGCTGTTAGAATCACGCATGAACCAACTGACTTGACAGTATCATGTCAGGATGAAAAATCTCAGCACAAAAATAAAGCAAAAGCAATGCGAGTTCTAAGAGCAAGACTAAAAGAAAAAATGGAAAAGGAAAAACAAGAAGAAAGAGCAGAGGCGAGAAAAAGTCAGATTGGTACAGGTCAAAGAAGTGAAAAAATAAGAACATATAACTTTCCTCAGGGAAGAGTTAGTGATCATAGAATTAATTTGACCGTTCATCAACTAGAACAAATACTTGATGGTGAACTTGATGTAGTTGTCGAACCATTAATTGAAGAGGATACATTAAAGAAACTCGAGAAGGTGTAAAAAACTTGAATATTAAAGAAGTTTTAGCTAACACAGAAGATTTTTTTAAAAAAAATAATATAGATAATCCCAGATTGGATGCCGAAGTATTACTCGCAGAACTTCTTGATATGGAAAGAATAAAACTATACGTAAACTTTGATTATCCTCTAAAAGAAGATGAAATTGCAAAGTATAGAGAAATGATAAAATTAAGAGCTAAAAGAATTCCAGTAGCATATATAACAGGTCACAAAGAATTTATGTCCTTAGACTTTTATGTGAATCAAAATGTTTTGCTTCCCAGGCCTGAAACAGAGATATTAGTAGAATATTTAATAGACTATTTCAATGAAAAAGATATGGAAAGAATAAATGCTGTAGAAGTGGGTACTGGTAGTGGAGCAATAATTGTAAGTTTAGGACATTACTTAAAAGATGCCAGAATTTTAGGAATAGAAATCGATAAAAAAGCTATTGAAGTAACTAGAAAAAATATTGAAAGGTATAGCTTGGATGATAGGCTCAAAGTATCTCAGGGAAATTTATTAGAACCTTTAATTAAAAGAGGGATAAAAAATTTAAATTTGGTTGTGTCTAATCCACCCTATATTAGTGAAAAAGAAATGGAAACACTTCCTCCAGAAGTAAAACAAGAGCCTAAAAAAGCTTTATATGGTGGTAAAGACGGACTGAAATTTTACAAGGAGTTAATACCACAGGCTTACGAAGTCTTAACAGAAAATGGAATGATTGCTCTTGAAATTGGGTATACTCAAGCAGAAGAAGTTGAAAAAATACTAAGAGATAATGATTTCATAAAAGTAGATGTTAGAAAAGATTATGCTGATAAGGACCGCTTTGTATTAGCTTATAAGGGGTAGAAAAATGTATAATACTGAAGTTTTAAAAATTGATGATAACTTAATAAAGGAAAATAGGATATCTGATATAAAAGATACTGTTGTGATTAAAAAAGCAGCTGATCTTATCAAAAAAGGTGAAGTAGTTGCTTTTCCAACTGAAACAGTTTATGGATTAGGAGCTAATGCCTTAAATTCTAGTGCAGTTAAAAAAATATTTAAGGCTAAAGGCAGACCTTCTGACAATCCCCTTATTGCTCATATTTCTAATAAAAAACAACTTTCTAATCTAATTAATGCAGATATACCTGAGGTTGTTGAAAGACTGATAAGTGAGTTTTGGCCTGGTCCTTTAACAATAATATTTAATAAAAGTAAGATCGTTCCTGATATAACAACAGCATCACTTGATACAGTTGCTGTTAGAATGCCTTCACATCCTGTAGCACTAGCTTTAATTGAAAAAGTTCAATTACCTCTTGCTGCACCTAGTGCTAATTCATCCGGTTTACCATCTCCAACAAAAGCAGAACATGTATATAATGATTTAAATGGAAAGGTCCCCCTTATTGTTGATGGGGGAATTTGTAATATAGGGGTAGAATCTACAGTAATTGAAATAAAAGCCAATCAAGTTAATATTTTAAGACCGGGTGGAATTACTAAAGAGATGATAATAAATAGAGTTGGCAAGGCCTTTAAGGTGATTTCAGAGCATGATAAAAAAGTAGACAATCCTAAGTCACCTGGAATGAAGTACAAACATTATTCACCACAAACTCCGTTATGGATTGTAAAAAAAAGTAGTATTAACAATATTTTTTCAGACAATAAGTTAGCAAATCGTAAGACATTATTTATTCTTACAAAAGAAACTGTTGACAATGTTAATTTAAAAGAAGTTGATGTTGACATTGAAAATATGGGTTCAATCAATGATTTAAATTATATAGCTAAACACTTGTTTAATCTATTAAGAGATGCTGATAAAAAAGATTATGACTTAATTTTAATTGAAGAAGTACCTGATAGAGATATTGGTGAGGCAGTTATGAATAGATTAAAGAAAGCAGCTTTAAAAATAATTTAAAAAGGAGAGTTGATATGAGAATATTATTTGTCTGTACAGGAAACACATGTAGGAGTCCGATGGCTGAATATTTTGCAAAAAAGTATCTTAAGGATAATAATCTTAAAGACTGTGAAGTTAGCTCTGCAGGGATTAATGCTGCAACAGGACAGACTGCGACTAAAGAAGCAGTTGAGGTCATGGAGGAAAATGGAATTGATATTTCTTCCCATCGAAGTAAGATGCTTATGAAAGAAGACCTTAAAGAAAATGATAAAGTATTTACGATGACAAACAGCCAAAAAGAAGTAATAGAGGATATGTATGATTTTGATGAAGTATACACTTTAAAACACTTTGTTAAAAGCTGTGAAGACTGTGATATATTAGATCCATTTGGGTTTGATTCTAGAAAGTATCGTGAGACCAGAGATGAGATTGAAGTTGCAGTAAAAAAACTGTTTGATAGATTTCTTGAGTGCTAAAAAAGGCAGGAAAAAGTTAAGTTATCTAGAATATTTCATGTTAAGGTGTAATTTAAATTTTTTAGGAATTTGTATTTAATAATTGATATTTATATTTATCTACAATTTTGATCACTATTTTGAAAAATTAGTTGAATAAACGAAAGGGGAATTTTATTTAAATGAGTGAAACTATTCTTATAGAACATCCTTTGATCCAACACAAATTGACTTTGATGAGAGATAAAAATACTGGACCGAAAGAATTTAGAGAATTAGTTGATGAAGTTTCCATGTTAATGGTTTATGAAGTGACAAGGGATCTTCCATTAGAAGACGTGGAAATAGAGACACCGATCTGTAAATGCAAATCTAAAATGATTGAGGGTAAGAAATTAGGTATTGTTCCTATCTTAAGAGCAGGTTTAGGTATGTTAAACGGAGTTTTAGAGTTGGTTCCTACTGCAAAGGTCGGACATGTTGGACTATATAGAGATCCTGATACTTTAGAACCTGTTGAATATTACTGTAAATTACCAACAGATATAACTGAAAGAGATCTATTAGTTGTAGATCCTATGTTAGCAACCGGAGGCTCAGCATCAGCAGCGATTAGATTTGTAAAAGAAAGAAATCCAAGAAATATTAAATTAGTTATTTTAGTAGCAGCACCTGAAGGAATCGAAAGAGTACAAAAAGAGCACCCCAATGTTGACATTTATACAGCTGCTATAGATGAAAAGTTAAACGATCATGGATATATAGTTCCTGGTTTAGGAGATGCAGGGGATAGGCTTTACGGAACAAAATGATAGACAGATAAGAAGGGATTAAAGTGATAACAAAGTACATTTTAATATTTATAATCAGTTTAATAATAAGCTATATCCTCACTCCTCTAATGAAAAAACTAGCTTACCTTGTTGAAGGGTTTGATAATCCTTCTAAACGCCGTATTAATAAGAAACCAATTCCTAATACAGGGGGTATAGCAATATTTACAGCATTTATTATAAGTTACTTTATATTTAACGACCACTCATTATCTACTTATGGAATAATATTTGGATCTACCATTATATTTCTATTGGGATTGATTGATGATATATATGATATGTCTCCATTAGTAAAACTTTTAGGACAAATTGGAGCTGCTTCGATTTTAATATACTATGGAGTACAGATAAACTTTATCACCAATCCCTTTGGTGGTATGATTTATTTAGGTATATTTAGTATTCCGGTTACGATACTATGGGTTGTTGGTATTACCAATACAATCAATCTTATAGATGGTTTAGATGGCCTCGCTGCCGGTATATCTATAATTGCTACAGTAACATTATTTGCCGTAGCTTTACAGGAAGCACGACTTATCCCAGTTGTTTTAGCAGTAGCTTTAATGGGTAGTTTGACCGGATTTTTAAGATACAACTTTTTCCCGGCTGAAATATTTATGGGAGATTCAGGCTCACAGTTTACCGGTTTTATTTTAGCTGCAATTTCTGTAACTGGTGCTTTAAAAAGCGCTGCAGCTGTGACTATAGTTGTACCGATTTTAGCTTTAGGTGTCCCTATTTTTGATACCCTATTTGCAATCATTAGAAGGGTTTATCATAACAAACCGATCGGTAAAGCAGATAAGGGGCATATCCATCATAGATTAATTGCTTTAGGCTGGAGTCACAGACAAGCAGTAGTCTTAGTTTATGGGAGCAGTATTTTGTTAGGTGGTACGGCTTTAATCATAAACGGGCTAAATCTCAAACACGGTATGATATTATTTGCTCTCTCGATATCAAGTTTAATTTATGGTGCTTGGAGACTCGGAATATTTTCTAGAGAACTCACACCAGACAGTAAAGCTGTAGAAGAAAGCAATTAAGACTTTACATCTCTAAAACATTGTGATATATTTAACAAATAGTAGCGTGTTGTATAATTACTTTATATATTGGTAATTAAATTGGTCCTATGTTATAATAAATAGTCATAGATTTACATAATATATTTTTTGCCAGGGGTAATTTAAAATGAAAAAAGATGACTGGCGCAAAATAGTAAGTACAATGGCTCTTCTAACACAACTAGGGATAGTTGTGATTGTTAATATAGGAGTAGCCTTTTATTTCGGTTTAAAAATAGACCAGTGGCTAGAATATGATTATATATTTAAGATTATTGGACTTATATTAGGAACTGGTTCTGGTTTTTATTCTGTTTATCAATTAATTAAAAGTTATATAGATAATGATTAATTAAGTTATTATTTTTCAAAAGAAAGGAGACTTAGCTATGAATCCCGGCCCACAGGTCATAACACATATTTTTGGAAAATCATATCTTCCTGTAACTGATACACTTATTGTTGGATGGATATCTGTAGTTTTAATATTAATACTATCTAGATATCTAACCAAGGATTTAAAGGTCAGACCGGAAGGTAAGCAAAATATTGCTGAACTGTTAATAACAGCAATTCATGATCAAATAGAACCGATGCTTCCGGGAGAAGGCTGGAAGTTCTTACCTTTAATTGCTACCCTATTTATTTATGTTGGGTTCAGCAATTTAATTGGTTTAATACCTGGTTCCACATCTCCTACGGGGGATTTAAACACAACATTAGGTTTGGCTTTAGTCGTGTTTTTAATCAGCCATTATGCAGGTATGAAAGAAAAAGGTGTCTGGGGATATATTAAAAGTTTTGGAGAACCAGTTATCTTTTTACTACCATTAAATATTGTAAGTGAGTTTGCTAAACCGATATCTCACTCCTTCCGTCTTTTTGGTAATATCGTAGGTGGAGGTATTATTATTACTTTGATCTACCAGGCAGCTCCGGGTTTAATACCGGTACCTTTACATGCTTGGTTTGATTTATTTATCGGTTTGATTCAGGCTTTAATCTTTGGAATGGTAGCTATATCTTATATTTCAGTAGCAAAATCATAAATTTATTGTTTATCTAGCCGAAGGGAGGACACTTTATGGTAGAACTTTCACCAGAAATAATTGAAATGGTTATACGAAGTGCTTCTGTAATTGCTGCAGGGCTTGCTTTAATAGCGGGTATAGGACCTGGTGTAGGAATGGGTTATGCAGCTGGAAAAGCTACTTCTGCTGTAAGAAGACAACCGGAAGCTCGTGGCTCAATTGTGACAACGATGTTGTTAGGACAAATTATTTCAGGTTCAACTGGAATATATTCTCTGGTAATTGCTATTTATTTAGTGTTTACCTAAAGTTTTGAGGTTTATTATATGAATAATATTAATGATCCAGATCGAATGCAAATTGAAATCTTAAAAAGAACATATCTGATTTCTATATTACCGATTGCCTTTGCTTTAATATCAGGCGAGTTTGAAACCTTGTTAGGTTTTATCTTTGGTCTTGTTATAAGTACGTTGATTTTAAGATTAAGGGTAATAAATATTGAGCGCTCACTTGATATGGCAGAAGAAAGGGCAGAAAAGTTTATTAGAAACAGATACTTTATTGAATACACAATCTATTTTGTTGTTTTGACAGTTGCAAGGCTAAATCCTTCTTTAAACTACCTGGCTGCAGCAGTTGGACTATTTATGATTAAGTTCACTGTATTGTTATGGATGCTTTTAGATATGGTCAGGGGAGGATTAAATAAAAAATTAAAAGAATACAAGAAATTAAAAGATGATAAAACTGAGAAGGGGGGAAATTAAAATGGTAGAATTTTCACCGGAAGTAATTGATATGGTTATTAGAGCTGCTGCCTTATTGGGAGCTGGTTTCGCCATGATTGCCGGTATAGGTCCTGGTATTGGTCAGGGTTATGCTGCCGGTAAAGCCGTAGAATCTGTAGCTCGCGATCCTGAAGCAAGAGGTAATATTATTACTACAATGCTTTTAGGTCAGGCTGTAGCAGAGTCAACTGGTATATATTCCCTGGTAATAGCGATTGTTTTAATCTTTACGATATAAGGAGAAATAAGAGAGGGATTTTTTCCCTCTCTTTTTAGCACTCATTATTTATATTATAATATTTTTCCCATTTGATATTTTCATTTTACGGGAGGTGAAGGACTTTGGTTGAAATTAATACAACCCTATTGTGGCAAGTATTTAACTTTTTAGTGCTTTTATGGCTACTAAAAAGATATTTATATGGTCCAATCAAAGAAATTTTAGATAAAAGAGAAAAGACAATTAAAAATGAAATAGAAGAAGCAGAACAAAAAAACGAAGAAGCTATGGAATTAAAACAAGAGTATAAATCTGAGCTAAAAAGAGCCAGAGATAAATCTCATGATATTGTAGATAAAGCAGAAAAAAGAGCTCGTGAAAGAGCTAAAGAGATTATTAGTAATGCAAAACAAAAGGCTGAAAAGATAGAGAAAGATAAGTTAGCAGAGATTCAGCAGGCCAAAGTAGAAGCAAGAAAAGAAATCAGGAATGAGTTTGCTGATGTAACATTTATGGCTGCTGCTCAGATGATAAAAGAAGAATTAGACCAAAAGAAACATGAAGAGTTAATAACTGAATACATCGAACAACTTGATCAAGAGAAATTGGGTGATGTTCAGTGAAAAAAAATGAAATTGCCCGACAATACAGCAAAGCTCTTTATGAGATAGGACTTGATGATGATAATCTTGTAAAGTTACTTGAAGAGTTTAAAGAGCTTTGGGAATTAATAAATAATAATGAAGATTTAAAAGAAGCTCTCTTTCATCAAAGAGTTTTAGTTGATGAAAAATTAAACATGTTTAAAAAGATTTTTTCTGATCAACTGACAGAAGATATGTATAAATTTATGATGGTTTTAATAGAAAAACGTAGAATATACTTTCTGGAAAATATATTAGAAGAGTTTAGAAAGTTAGTATATAAGCATGAAAATATAATAATAGTCAAAGTTACAACTGCAGTTGAAATCAGTGAGGCAATGAGGGATAAGTTGAAAGATAAATTAAATCAATTTGTAGATAAAAAAATTGAAATGAAAGTAAAATGTGACCCCGATATTATCGGTGGTATGATTATAAAAATTGGAGACTATCTAATAGATGGTAGTATAAAAAGCAAATTAGAATCCCTTAAAGATCAAATTAAGAAAATTCCATTACAGGAGATAGGGGTGTAATAATAAGATATGGAACTTAGACCAGAAGAAATAAGTTCGATAATTAAAAAAGAAATTAAAGATTATGATAAAAAAATAGAGTCTGTTGGTGTTGGAACTGTATTAGATGTTGGAGATGGTATTGCCCATGTTTATGGTTTAGAAGATGCTAAATCCAATGAACTTTTAGAGTTTCCCAATGGAGTTTATGGAATGGCTTTAAATCTTGAGGAAGACAACATTGGTGTTGTTTTACTCGGTGATGAAACTAAAATCAGTGAAGGTGACACAGTTAAAAGAACAGGTAATGTAGTTGAGGTACCTGTTGGTGAAGAACTATTAGGACGTATCTTAAACCCACTGGGACAGCCTATGGACGGCAAGGGTGAATTAAATACTGATAAAACTAGACCGGTAGAGAAAAAAGCGCCCGGTGTAATAGAAAGACAGCCTGTTGAAGAACCACTTCAGACCGGTCTAAAAGCTATTGACTCTATGGTACCAATCGGTAGAGGACAACGTGAGTTAATTATTGGTGATCGTCAGACCGGTAAAACCGCTATTGCAATTGATACAATTTTAAATCAAAAAGATGAAGATGTAATCTGTATATATGTTGCAATTGGTCAAAAGGAATCAACAGTGGCTCAAATCACTGAGGAATTAAGACAAAGAGGTGCAATGGAATACACTATAGTTGTATCAGCATCTGCATCCAAACCTGCTCCTATTAGATATCTTGCACCTTATGCTGGATGTGCAATGGGAGAATATTTCATGTATGAACAGGATAAAGATGTATTAATAGTTTATGATGACTTATCCAAACATGCTGTTGCATATCGTGCGATGTCACTTCTTTTAAGAAGACCACCTGGACGTGAAGCTTATCCTGGTGATGTGTTTTATCTTCATTCACGCCTGCTTGAGAGAGCAGCTAAGCTAAGTGATGAAGAAGGTGGGGGTTCATTAACTGCTCTTCCTATAATTGAGACTCAGGCCGGTGATGTTTCAGCATATATTCCAACAAATGTAATATCTATTACAGATGGTCAGATTTATCTAGAAAGTGAGCTATTTTTCTCAGGTGTAAGGCCAGCTGTTAATGTAGGTATATCTGTTTCAAGAGTTGGTGGTAATGCTCAAATTAAAGCAATGAAATCAATTGCTGGTACATTAAGACTTGACTTATCACAGTTTAGAGAACTAGAGGCTTTTGCGCAGTTTGGTTCCGATTTAGATGAAACAACCCAAAATAAACTGGCTCGTGGTGAGAGAATAGTTGAGGCATTAAAACAGCCCGAATATTCACCAATGCCGATTGAAAAACAAATCATAGTAATTTATGCAGTTGTAAACGGGTATTTAGATAATATTCCTGTTGATAATGTAGTACGTTATGAAGATGAGTTATTAGAATTTGTTGATAATAACCATGAAAACCTAAAACAAAAGATTAAAGATGAAGGAGAACTAACTGAAGAGATAGAAAACATGTTAGTATCTGTTATTGAAGAGTTCAACGAACTATTTGAAGTAAAGAGTGAAAGCTTTGTAGATACTGATGAAGAGGAAGACAATGTAACAGAAGATAAGTCAGATGAGGTTGAAGAAAACTAAAGATTAACTAACAACCTTTTTTAGAATTGAGGTGTAAGTTTATGGAAACGATGCGGGATATTAAGCGACGTATAAGCAGTGTTAAAAGTACTAAAAAAATAACAAGAGCTATGAAAATGGTAGCTGCTGCAAAACTGCAGAATTCACAAAAAAATGCCCGTGCAGCTAAACCATTTTTTACAAAAACAAGAAAGATACTTTCTGATGTCTATAAATTTTCACATCGCACTGATGATCATTCCTTATTTCAGAAATCCGAAGGCAAAAAGAAGTTGCTTATTATAATAAGTAGTGATCGCGGATTATGTGGGGCATATAATGCACGAGTTATAGAAAAGGCACAAGAATTTTTAAAAGAAAATCCTGATACTGAAATCTATTCAATAGGAAGTAAAGCCCGTGATTATCTAAAAAGAAGAAACCACGATTTCATTAAAGATTATGAACAAATTGATGATTATCCAAGTTTTAGCTTTGCACGTGAACTGACCGATGAAATTATAGAGATCTTTAAGGGAGATAAGTTTAGCCAGATAAATGTTGTGTATACTCACTTTAAATCTGCTATAACACAAAATGTAAAAAATATTACTCTTTTACCTATTGATGCAAAAGAAATTGATGAAGAGTTAAATCAAAAAGGTGAAGAGGTTAGTGAAGATCAGGTTGATTATATTTATGAACCTTCTGCAAAAGAAATTTTAGATATACTATTACCCAAATATGTAAATAATGCACTATATTCTATATTGTTAGAATCAAAAGCAAGTGAGTTTGGTTCTAGAATGACTGCTATGGATGCTGCAACAGATAATGCTAATGAAATGATCGATGACTTAACATTATCATACAATAGAGCCCGCCAAGCATCTATAACAAAAGAGATTACCGAAATTGTAGGTGGGGCTGAAGCACTGAAATAAAGGAGGAGTTTTTGTGAGTGATGACCAAAATGTAGGAAAAGTTATTCAGGTTATCGGAGCTGTAGTTGATGTTGAATTTCCTGAAGGCACTTTACCTGAAATATATAATGCTGTTAAAATTATTAAAGATGAAGAAAGTCAAGATATATTAGTTATCGAAGTAATCCAGCAACTTGGAGACAATCGGGTTCGTTGTATTGCTATGGATTCAACTGATGGATTAGTTCGTGGTATGAAAGCTATCGATCAGGGTGGTCCAATAAGTGTACCTGTAGGAGAACAGGTATTAGGTAGAATTTTTAATGTATTAGGTGAAACAATAGATAAACAGGGAGAAATAACAACAGAAAAAAGAATGCCGATACATAGGCAGGCTCCTGATTTTGAAGATCTACAAACTTCAACCGAACTTTTTGAAACCGGTATTAAAGTAATCGACTTACTTGCCCCATATACAAGAGGTGGTAAAGTAGGATTATTTGGTGGTGCCGGAGTTGGTAAAACAGTTTTGATCCAGGAGTTAATCAATAATATAGCGGTTGAGCACGGTGGTTACTCAGTATTCTCTGGTGTTGGAGAAAGAACTAGAGAAGGTAATGACCTCTGGCTTGAATTTAAAGAGGCAAACATTTTAGATAAAGTAGCTTTGGTATTCGGTCAGATGAATGAACCACCTGGGGCTCGTATGAGAGTTGGTTTAACTGGTTTAACTATGGCGGAACACTTCCGTGATGAGTTAGGTCAGGATGTATTATTATTTATTGATAATATATTCCGTTTTATTCAGGCAGGTTCAGAGGTTTCTGCTTTATTAGGTAGGATGCCTTCTGCGGTTGGTTATCAACCAACATTGGCATATGATGTTGGTTCATTACAGGAGAGAATTACTTCAACTAAAAAAGGTTCTATCACATCTGTACAGGCTATTTATGTTCCGGCAGATGACTTGACTGACCCTGCTCCTGCAACAACATTTGCCCATCTTGATGCTAAAACAGTTCTATCAAGACAGATTGTTGAAAAAGGTATTTATCCTGCGGTTGATCCTCTTGATTCAACATCAAAAATACTTGATCCACGTATTGTTGGTGAAGAACACTATAAGGTTGCCCGTGATGTTCAGCAGATCTTACAGAAGTATCAAGATTTACAGGATATTATTGCAATTCTTGGTATGGATGAGCTTTCTGAAGAAGATAAAATTGTTGTAAATAGAGCAAGAAGAATTGAGAGATTCTTATCTCAACCTTTCTTTGTAGCTGAACAGTTTACCGGACAAAAAGGTACTTATGTAGAACTTGAAGATACAATTAAAGGATTCAAAGAAATTATTAATGGTAAACATGATGACCTACCAGAAGAAGCATTTTACATGGTAGGAACTATAAATGAAGCTGTAGATAAAGCTGAAAAATTAAGGGCTGAAACGCAGTATAGAAAAGATAAGAAAGAAAAGTCTGAAGAGAAAAAAGGTGAATAGTTATGGCACCTAAAAAACAAATATTGTTAGAAATTATCACACCTAAAGAAATAGTTTTCAAAGAAAAGGTTGATGTTTTAGAAGCACCGGCTGTTGATGGTCTGATTGGAATACTACCCAGACATGCACCTTTAATAACTGCCTTAAAAACTGGAGTTATTAGAGTAAAACAGGAGACAAATGAAAGATATATTTCTGTCAGTGAGGGGATTATGGATGTAAAGCCTGACCAGGTTAATATTGTTGCCCGTACTGCAGAACTACCTGAAGAAATAGATCTTGAGCGTGCAAAAAAAGCTAAAGAAAGAGCAAAGGAAAGACTGGAAAAGTCAAGTACTAAAATTGATCAGGCCAGAGCAGAAGGAGCTCTTGAGAGAGCTATAGCAAGAATAAAAGCAGCTGAAAGTCATCGTAGTGACTATTATTAATATAAGTATAAAAGATTACGCCCCTTTTAATTGGGGCTTTTTTCTTTATATACATATATATTTAAACCCTGTTAATATTTGTTATTATTTTAATCAAAGCAGATTAAAAACAATTTGGAAATGTTGAAATAAGTAGAAATATATGATATTCTTACTAGGTATGTAACATTAACGAATGAAGGTTTTTTGAAAGTAATATAGAATTAAATACAATAGAGATTTATGTTATGAAAGGAGCATAAAAATTGGCCAAATTTATTATTAATGGAGGAAATTCTCTGAATGGAGAAGTAAAAATTAATGGTGCCAAAAATGCTGCTTTACCTATACTGGCTGCCGCTTTATTGGCAGATTCTCCCAGTATTTTAAAAGACATTCCAAATTTGAGAGATGTTTCAAATTTATGTGAGATTATAAAGAAGATGGGGGCCAAAGTTGAAAGAAATGGCCATACCGTTGAAATAGATCCCAGTGGTTTAAATACATATGAAACTGATAAAGAACTTGCTAAAAAATTAAGAGCTTCATATTATATTTTAGGAGTTATGTTAGGGAAGTATGGAAAAGCAAGAACTTCATTACCAGGTGGATGTAATATTGGTAATAGACCAATTGATTTACATCTAAAAGGTTTTAAAGCCCTGGGAGCTGATGTTTCTTTAAATCATGGAATTGTTGAGGTAACAGCAGATAAATTAGTTGGTGATAAAATATATCTTGATTATCCCAGTGTTGGTGCTACAATTAATATTATGTTAGCAGCTAGTTTAGCTGAAGGGAAAACGGTTATAGAAAATGCAGCCCGTGAACCTGAGCTTGTTGATTTAGCTAATTTTTTAACTGTAATGGGTGCTAACATTAAGGGTGTAGGTACTGATATAATTAAGATTCAAGGTGTTGACCGCCTTGAAGGTAAAGAACATAGAATTATACCAGATAGGATTGAAGCCGGTACCTTCATGATAGCAGCAGCATTAACAAAAGGTGATGTTTTTGTTAAAAATGTTTTAACAGAACATATCAAATCTTTAATCGCTAAGCTTCATGAAATGGGACTTGAAATGGTTGAGGATATTTCAGGTGTTAGAGTAATAGGTAATGGTAAGTTAAATTCAGTTGATATCAAGACCTTACCCTATCCGGGTTTTCCAACTGACTTACAGTCACAAATTATGGTTTTATTAACTCAGACTGAAGGTACAAGCATTGTCAAAGAAACGGTTTGGGAAAATAGGTTTATGCATGTTAACGAACTGAAGAGAATGGGTGGCGATATTACAATAGACGGGCATAGTGCCCTTGTTAGAGAAAGCAAATTATCAGGTGCAGAAGTTCAAGTAACTGATCTTAGAGCAGGTGCCGCTTTGGTATTAGCCGGACTAATAGGAGATGGTCAGTCTGAAATAAGAAAAATTTATCATGTAGAAAGAGGATATGAGGATATAGAGAAAAAGCTATCCAGTCTGGGAGCAGATATTAAGAGAGTGAAATAATGTTTAAGCTTTTAAAAATCCTGGAACCCTATTCCAGGGTTTTATATTTTAATTTTCTTTTTAAAATTTAATAGAAGGTGTATAAAAGATGACAGCAAATTTAGGAGAAGAAGTATCAAACATTCACGAATGGTTAGTTGTTAACAGTGCGGCCGACAAGGAAATCTTTGTATTAGCGGTCTTAGTCTTCTTATCTTTAATTGTTATTTTCTCAGCAAAAAAGTATAAGATTCCAATTGTAGTCGGTTATGTTTTTTTAGGTATTTTGTTAAGTGTCGATGTAATTGATTGGTTACCCTTTTTGTCTCATACTCAAAAAGAATGGTATAAGTTCTCTTTAAAAAATATCAGTTATATAACAAATATTGCATTGGGATTTATAGCATTTACCATCGGTAGTGAACTTTCGGTTAAACTCTTAAAGAAGATGGGTAAAACGATTGTATATATAGTTTTACTTGAAGCTTCAAGTGCATTTGCACTTGTATTTTTAGCAGTTATAGCTTTAGGTAAGCCTATATATATAGGCTTATTATTAGGGGGGATAGCAGCAGCTACTGCCCCTGCAGCAACAGTAATGGTATTAAAAGAATATAAAGCAGAAGGTCCGTTAACATCAATGATAATGGCTATTGTAGGAATCGATGATGCAATTGCTCTAATATTATTTAGTATTGTAGAACCAATAGCTTATTCAATTCACTATGGTACAAAAGAGTTAACCTTTCTTTCAAGTATTGGAGAACCTTTATTAGAGATTATCTTTTCTATTATTTTAGGTTTGGGATTAGGATATATTGGTCAAAAGGTAATCTCAACCCAGGAAGATAAAACTAAAAAGATAATGACTTTTGTAACCAATATAATAGTTGCTATAGGTTTATCAATATACTTTAATCTATCCCCACTTATTACAAATATGGTAGTAGGTTTTACTTATCGTAATTTTTCCCGCAAAAATCTAGGGATTGCTGATTATATAGAAACAATGACCATCCCTATATATGCAGTATTTTTCATTCTAGCAGGTACAGAAATTAGGTTAAGTAGTATTGCATCACTTAGCTTTTTAGTTTTAGCTTTCACATATCTTTTTGCAAGAATGGCTGGAAAGCTTGGAGGTGCTTATCTAGGAGCACTTTTAGGAAAAGCTCCTGAAAAAATCAAAAAGTATGTTGGTTTTGGACTGTTTCCGCAAAGTGGTGTTGCAATCGCCTTAGCGTATATTATTCAAAAGGACTTTGCAAGTGATCCAAGGGTTGGTCTACTAATTTTTAACATATTATTATTCACAGCAGCTTTAACAGAAGTAATCGGTCCATTTGCTACAAAATATGCAGTATTTAAAGCAGGTGAAGCAAAGATTAATTAATCCGGTTGAATATATATCAAAAATTGTATCTCAAATTAAACAAGGAGGTAAATTATTTTATGGGATTATCAAAAAAAATTGGAATTGATTTAGGAACAGCTAATATATTAATATATGAAAAAGGTAAAGGTATTGTTGTACAGGAACCATCAGTTGTTGCAATTGATAAAAACAATAATAAAGTTTTAGCAGTAGGTACAGAAGCAAGAAGAATGTTAGGAAGAACTCCGGGTAATATTGTAGCTATTAGACCACTAAAAGATGGTGTTATAGCTGACTTTGAAGTAACAGAACTAATGTTGAAACATTTTATTTCAAAAGTAGTAAAAAGAAGATTTCTTTTTAAACCTACAATCATGATTTGTGTACCAGAAGGAATAACCGGTGTTGAAAAAAGAGCGGTTATAGAAGCTGCATCACAGGTTGGTTCACGTGAAACATATTTAATAGAAGAACCACTTGCAGCTGCGATCGGAGCGGGATTACCGGTTGAAGATCCCAGTGGAAGTATGGTTATAGATATCGGCGGAGGAACTACAGAAATAGCTGTCATATCTATGGGAGGAATCGTAGTTAGTGAATCCCTTAGAATTGGTGGAGATAAGTTTGATGAAGCATTAGTACGTTATGTAAGAGATAAATATAATATGGTAATTGGTGAAAAAACAGCAGAAGAGATCAAAATGGAAATAGGTACTGCCTGGATTGATGGGGAAAGTAGTGATTATGATTTAAGAGGTAGAGATTTAATGACAGGTATGCCTAAAAACCTTACACTAACTTCACATGAAACTGTAGAAGCTTTTAAAGAAAGCATTACAAGTATTGTAGAGAGTGTAAGACATGTCTTAGAACAAACCCCCCCTGAACTATCATCTGATATCATGGATAGAGGAATTATTCTGACAGGTGGAGGATCTCTTCTAAAAGGCATGGATACGTTGTTATCAAAAGAAACTCAGATTCCTGTATCATTAGCCGAATCACCTTTATCCTGTGTTGCCCAGGGTACAGGTATGGCTTTAGAAGAAATAGATAGATTAAAAGAAGTATTAACTTCCAGTGAAATGCTTAAGTAGCAAACATTGGATTGGAAGGGATTTGATAACGTGAAAAGATATATAAAGCAAGCAGTGATAATTTTAATTCTGCTTACTGTAATCAGTACCCCTGTTTTAGCTCAACGTCCACCTATGATGAATATAGATGAACTAATGAAAGGACAAACTGGTTATGCTAAAACAGTATTTGAAGGTACAACAGTAGAACGCTTTCCAATTGAAATAATAAATATTGTTGATGGACGGACCATTGATTCTGATCTAATATTAATAAAGGCTTCCGGAGAAAAAATCAAAAAATCCGGAGGAATTGCTTCAGGGATGAGTGGAAGTCCAGTATATATAGATGATAAATTAATTGGTGCGATTAGCTATAAATGGCAGGAAGCTGACCATCAGTATGCTTTAGTCACACCGATTATGGAAATGTTGAATATAAAAAAAGGGACTAATCTGTCAATAATTGAAAGTATAAAGGCTGTAAATACTCCCATTATGGTAGGAGGATTTAGTGCTAGGGCTTTTGACAGGTTAAAAGAAGGTTTAAATATAGCTAACAGCCGCTTTGTAAGCACCTCAAGTGTGAGCAAAAAATCGGCTGAAGACTTTAAGCTGCAAGCTGGTAGTGCAGTTGCTGTACAGCTAGTTAGAGGAGATGTAAGTGTAGCTTCAATAGGTACAGTTACTATGGTTGATAATAATGAAGTTTATGCCTTTGGTCATCCTTTTATGAATAAAGGTGCTACTAACTATTTAATGAGTGGAGCTAATATAGATGCTATTATACCAAGCAGCTCACAACCTTTTAAAATAGGTAGTCCCTTAGATAAACTGTTAGGTATTATTGAAAGTGATCGAAATGCCGGTATTTACGGTAGACTAAATAAATTTCCAAATATAATACCACTAACGGTAAGTGTAAACAATAGTTATTTAAATAGCAGCAGAGTTGTGAGAACTCAAATTATTAATGATGAAAAAATGTTAAATGAGTTGGGTAGTAATATAATTTTGCAGTCTATTGATAGCACATTAGATAGAATTGGTTATGGTACTTCAAAGGTTAAAATTTCTATTATGGGTTCAAATCTTCCAAATGGAAAAATAGTGAGAGAAAATATGTATTATAGCAGCAATGATATCGCAGTAACTTCTTTAAATGATTTCTATAGGATGATGGACTTAATAACAAGAAATGCTTTCAAAGATATAAATATTTTTGATATTAAGGTAAATGTTGATATTGATAAAACACATGATATTGCTTTAATCCAAGAAGCAAAAGTACTTAATGAGGAAATTTATCCAGGTAGTGAACTAAAAGTAAATGTAGTACTAAGACCATATAGGTCTGATTCAATAAATCGTGAAGTTACAATTGAAATTCCAGAGGATATTAATATAGGAATGGCAACCTTGGCAGTAAGTGCAGGATACGGAGCTATTCCAAGTGGTAGAAAAAGTTCTGAAGATGAAGGTAATGATCTAAATCATACTGTAATTGAAGGATATAAAAGTTTTGATGATATGATAAAAGACTATGTAGAAGCACCTATGAACAATGAACTTAATTTACAGGTATATCCTTCATTTATATCAAGAGAAAAAGTATCAAACACCCAAAACAATATAGAAGAAAAATTACCTGAAGAAGACCAAGACGTATCCGAAGATGAAGAAAATGAACAACCTGTAACTGAGGGCTCTGAAAAAGATCCAGAGATAAAAAAACGAGTTTATACAGACTATGTATTAGAGGGTAACTTAACTCTTGATTTTGAGGTAAAAACCTTACCTGAAAAAAGTAGAGATAAAAACATCCCCGAAGATGAAAGAGAGTGACAAATAATACAGCTTCAAATCAGTAGAAAGCTGGAGGATAATTATGAGATATAAAGATATGACTATAATGATTTTAATAATATTTATTCTGGCAGCTGGATTTTTCTTTTTCAATGAAGTTCAAATTGACCCAGAAAATGTAATAATAAACCGTCTTGAAGAAGGAACTGGTCTTGACATAGAATATTCATCAGCTAAATTATGGCCCCTTAACGAAATAAACGTTGAGGAGCTTAATTTGGTTGGTGATAATTTTATACTGAGGGTACCAAAAATGAGCCTAGGTTATTCTATATTTGATTATTTTAATAATACTAATAGTGTTGGTAAAATAATAAAATATATTAACTTAGAAAACCCTGAACTAGTATTTAATACAACAGATTCTGATGGTGAAAGTCAAAGTGCAGAACAGGTTTTCTCTGAAACTAAAGAGAGCATTTTTAATCAACTAAAAGAAATCTATTTAAATATTGAGAGTGGAAACATATATATAAATCAGCCAGGTCAGGATTATAGTTTTGAAAACTTAAATACTGAGCTTAAAATAAATAGTGACCAAAAATCAATTTTATTTGATTTTAAAAAAGGATTAAAAATAAAAGGACCATCATATAATAATATATCTATTAATAATATTTCCACTGAAGACTTTAGGCTTTCAGCTCAATTGAAAGATAATAGTTGGGAAGTAAATATAAAAAACGACAGTTTAGATTTAAATCAGTTTGAATCAATAATAAAAGAAAATATCAATGGTGAAATACCACAGTATACTATAGAAAGCATTAGTGGTATTGCCACTGCAAAATTAAATATAAACGGTGTTCAAACTAATCTTAAAAACTATGAAAGCGAACTAAAAATATCGGATAGTAATATTAATATAAAAAGTTCAAATAATGATTTTACTGAAAGTATTAATGTATCATCAGCTGATTTTTATTTTAACTCCAATGATAATACAATATATACTGATAAATTTAACTTTAGTATTGCTGATAATGATTTTAATTTTAAGGGCTATTATAATCTAAACAATAACAATTATAATGGTGAGTTGATAAGTAGTAACTTAAGAGTAGATCAAAGTTATGTTAATAATTTTTTAGAAAACAAACTACCTGTAGAGTTTAAAACCGAAGGTAGTATTAAATTAAATATTGATGGAAATCTAGAACAGTTTTACTTAATTTCTGATATAAACTTAAGTAGTCTTTTAATAGATGGTAATGAGTTTAATAATATTAATAGTAGTATAAGATTTTTAAATGATCATATTTATGTAGATAGTTTAAATTTTGAAACTATAAGCGAAGGAGAAGTTGACTTAAGTGGTTTTTATGATTTAACAAGTAATAATTATCAACTTGAAATCAATGGTAAAAATATTAGGCCAACAACTTATTCAACCTATCTAGATAGTATTGATATAGATGAAGTTTCATCAATTAATAATGTTGATCAATACCTAGATGGAAGTCTAGATTTTAGTCTTAATACCACAGGAAATAGTAATATAATTGAAAACATACTTAAAACAGATCTTGTTTTTACTCCTTCACGAGATAATATAGCTCGCGAGCAAGGTATAAAAAAGGTATCTGCTAATCTTGTATATGAAAACCGAAAACTTTTTATTGAAAAAGGCCAGATCAACTTAAATGATGATATGATTAATTTATCTGGCGAACTCAACTTAAAAGATGAAAGTATTTATGTTAAACTGAGAGGAGAGAAAGTAAGTCTTTCCTTTTTAAATAACTATGTTGATTTAAATATTGATGGAGATAATAATGTAAGCCTTGATCTTTTAGTTAAAGGCAGCTTATACGATCCAGTGGTAGAAGGTAATCTAACAAGTGAAAGTCTTGTTTATCAAGACTATAGAGTTAATGATTTATTAGTTGACTTTACCTATTTTGATTATAATATATATTTTGAAAGAATAAACGGTGAATTTGATGAAGAGGTAATAAATGGTAAAGGTAATATCATGGTAGATAGTAGTTTTGATCTAACAAAATCAGTTATTGATATTACTTTTAACTCTGATCAGTTAGAGTATGATAAACTTGATAAGTATCTTGGGTATAAACTTCCTGTTAAAGGTTCGGTTAAGCCCAGAATAAGATTCTATGGTTCTTTAGAAAATTTAAAAGCAGAAGGTTTTCTTGTATTTAGTGATACGATTGTTGGAATAATGGAACAAGAGTATCAATTTGATAAAATAGAAACTACTTTAAACTGGAGTTTAGATGATAATTCTGTTCAGTTAAGTGATACAGTAGTTAGTAAAGACGACTTTCATATAATTGTTGACGGTAAATATGAAAACAAAAGTTTGGATTTCAACTTTAAAGCAAAGAGTTTTGATATTGCTGAGGTTGGATTAATAGATAATGTGAGAGGACTTTTCGACTTTGAAGGAAGTCTCACTGGGAGTATTAATAATCCGGAGATAATGCTTGATTTTAATTCGTCGGATTTTATGTATAACAGATATTTATCTGAGGAGTTTTCTGGTCAAATAACCTATAAAGATGATACAATAGAATTTAAAGGTTTAAAACTAAAAAGAAACTCTTCGATCTATTATATAAGTGGTTTAGTTTCTGATGTAAGCGGTAGTCAAAGTTTAGATTTAGAAGTAAAAACTGACCGCGGTAATGTAAATGAAATTATCTATCTTTTTGATTATAGAACTAGTTATAGTCTTGACTTTCCTTTTGAAGGAAAAATTAATCTAAATGGTACTATAGAAAATCCTGAGATTAACCTCAGTATTTCATTAATTGATAATTTTATTAATATTGTCGATATAGATGGTGAAATAAGTCGAAAAAATATTAATTTGAACTTAGAAGGAAGAAACATTGCACTTAAACTTATTGAAAAAGCAGGATTTTCCAGTACAGATTTAAAGTATGGTGGAAAGTTTAGTTTTACAGGCTCGATGAAAGGTAGCTTAGATGATTATACAGTAAATATTGAAACCGAGTTAAATGAATTAACTCTTTCGAACATACAGTTTAGTCATATAACCGGTGAAATAAACTATAATAGTAATAACAATTCTTTAAGATTAGAACAATCACTTGATCAAACAAACAATCAATATATTAGACTTTTTGGTAGAATAAATTTAGCTGATTTATCAATTTCAGAGTTAGTATTAAATGTTAATAAGTATAATTTAAACCATATGGCTTTGATAAATGGAGATATTAATAGATTACAGGGTAGCATAAATGGTAATATAACCTTTGGTGGTAAATTGTTACGTCCAAATTTAACTGGTAATATGAAAATTAATTTGCCTGAAATAAAACTTGATGGCCTTTCCTCATTAAGGGAAATAGATGGAGACTTAACTTTCACTGAAGAAAAAATTACAGTTAAAAATATTAAGGGAAATTATGGTGAAGGAACCTTTAATGTAACAGGCAATATAAATTATATGAATCCCGATAATTTTTGGGAACTTAGACTTAAAGGTAATAATATGAGTATTAACCAGGGTTCTTTTAACGGAAAAATTGATCCTGATATAAGGGTCTTAAACGAATTTCGTAATCCACTTATCTTTGGGGATATTAACATATATGACTTAATAGTTAATACTGAGCTAAATTGGCCTGGGTCAAGTGGTGATAGTACCGAAAGTTTCTTTAAACCCGAACTTAAGTTGAGTTTAAAACCAAAAGAAAATGTATATTTTAGAGATCAAAATATCGATATACTTGTGGAAGGAGGTAGTTTAGAACTTAATTATATAGAAAATGAACTAACTCTTTTAGGAAAGTTAACAAGTAATCAAGGTACACTTGATTACTATAATAATAAATTTTTAATAAATAATGTTAATGCGACATTTGATCGTTTCAGCGAAAATATACCGAATATACATTTAGTAGGTAGTACCATGAGGAGTGGTACAAGAATATTTATCTATGTTGATGGACCTGCTAATAATTTAAATATTAGTTTTGGTTCACAACCTGAGTTACCTGAAGATAGAATAATTGCACTTTTAACTAGCAGAGGGGGCTTAAGCGGCTTTACTTCTGAAAATGGTAATCTTGGACCAACTTCATTTGTAGAGTCAGAACTATTTAGATATGTAGGTGAACAGGTTCAACTTAACTTTATTCAACAAATTGAAAGAAGCTTTGCAAATATCTTTGAGTTAGACCGTTTTGAATTAGACACCTATTCTCTTGTGGGGGATAGAGAACTTACGCTTTATTTAGGGAAGAATTTAAATGACCAAATCTATTTACAGTATATTGGAAGATTTTCCCCGGAAATTACTGACAGTGAAATCACCTTAGAATATGATATCAATAAATATCTTAACTTTGAAGCTGGTTGGTATGGGGAAGGAGATTATAGATTCTTGCTTGAAACAAATATTGAATTTTAATGAAGGAGGAAAATAATGAAAAAAAGACATGTATTATTAGTAATATCTGTACTTTTATTGACAGCATTAATGTCAGGGCAGATTGCAGCACAAACACAAGACCAAACGATTGAAGCTATAGAATTTCAGGGTAATGAAAATGTAATGAGTCAAGAACTTTTTTCTGTAATTGAAATTAAACAAGGAGATCAATTTGATAGTGATAAAATCAAAAGTGATATGCAGGCGATTTATGATTTGGGATACTTTCAAGATATCACTGTTAACTTTCAAAATTATGAGGGTGGATTAAAAGTAATTTATAATGTTGTTGAAAATCCAATTTTACAAAAAATAAATATAGAAGGTTCAGAAGTTTATGATCGAGAACAGATTATTGAATGGATGGGAATAAGTGAAGGTAAGATACTTAATGTTAATAAGTTAAATGAAGGTTTAAAAAATGTAGTTACCAAACATCAGGATAATGGATATATTCTTCTAAACTATGCAGATGTAAATATATCTGAAGATGGTGTATTAAATGTTGTATTAAACTTAGGACATATAAATGAAATTATCTTAAAGGGTAATCTTAAAACAAAAGACTATGTAATATCCAGAGAAATTGACCTTCAAAAAGGACAAGTTCTTAATGTTGATGATCTAAGAACTGCGTCCCGTAGCATATATCAGTTAAACTTTTTTAATGATATTAATCCAGAGATGGAAAGAGTTAGTGAAGAAGATAATGATGTTAATGTAATAATCAACTTAAGCGAAAGAAAAACAGGTAATTTTAATTTTGGTGGTGGCTATAGTTCACGCGATGGTTGGTTTGGATTTGTTAAGGTAGATGAATCAAACCTAGGTGGCAATGGTCAAACCATTGGATTTAATTATCAGTTTGGAAAAAATGATTATTATACTCTAAGTTTCCAAGAACCATATTTAATGGGAAGTGAAACATCTTTCGGTATTAATCTATATAATAGAAGTAGAAGTACAGAAGATGCTGAAGGTGATGTGATATATAAGACTGATACTACTGGTGGCAATGTAACTTTTGGTCGTGATATATATAATGACTGGAGGGGTACTGTAAGGTATAAGATGGAAAACGTGTTTACAAATTATGTTGATGAAACAACTGAGGATACAAGAGATCAACTAAGAACAATTACATTAACTGCTAGAAAAGATACCACAAATTATTTGACTAACCCTACAGATGGTAAAATAGATATCTTTTCTATTGAACATGCTGGTAACTTCCTGGGGGGAGATGCCGACTTTACTAAATATGAATTTGATCTAAGAAGATATTTTCCCGGATTTAAAACAGGTCATTCTTTAGCTTTAAGACTTAATGGAGGAACTTCGACTGGAGTACTACCTGATTATGAAAAATATACCTTGGGTGGTTCAGATAGTTTAAGAGGCTACAAAGCAAATACATTTAGAGGGGATGCTTCTCTACTTACTCAAATAGAGTATAGAATAGAATTCATGGATAATTTAACAGGTGTAGCTTTTGTAGATGGAGGTCAGACCTGGTTAAATGGTGAAGACATTGAGCTTGATAATCTAAACTTTGGTAAAGGACTTGGTGTTAGATTAAATACTCCAATTGGTCAAATAAGACTTGACTATGGTTGGAATGATGATGGGAAAGGTACTGCACACTTTAGCATCGGAAATACATTTTAACTTAAATTGAAAGGAGTAATACTTTGAAAGATAAAAAAATGTTAACTATAATCATAATAATATTAGTAGTTGTTACAGCAGCTAGCTTATTACTCCTTTATAGAAACATTAACTTAAAGGATGAGGAAAATGAGCTAAAAAATAAGATTGGATATGTTAATATCCAAATCTTATTTGACAGTCATCCTCTTAAAAAGGAAGCAGAAGATAAGCTTAATAATTTAGCAAGAGATCTTCAGCTTGAACTGGAGACAAAATTAGAAGATGTAGATAAAGAAAACCACCAAGAGTTAATCTATCAATACCAAAATAAGCTGTCTGAAAAAGAAAATGAACTTATTAATAATGTTGTAAAGAGTATTGAAAAAACCATTAATCAAGTTGCTGAAGAAAAAGAGATGAAGGCAGTATTAAAAGAAGAAGATGTGATAGATGGTGGACAAGATATTACAGAGTTAATATTAAAAAGAATAGAAGAAAGTTAAGTTAATAAAAAATTAGGCATTTGCGAAATGAATAAATAATTTTCAAAAAGATTCAGCCTAATAAGGACTTAAGTATAATAAATTTTAAGTGGAAAAATATTAAAAAGAATCATTAGATAATAAAATATAGGCAGGGTA
>Ga0306869_1000062_pt1 | contig 67295 bp, 59 predicted proteins | sample AntRauTorckE6833_FD_190421 | JGI IMG/M metagenome (GOLD analysis project Ga0306869, IMG submission 190421) | Saline lake microbial communities from Rauer Islands, Antarctica - Metagenome Torckler E6 #833 (v2) (version 2) | ecosystem: Environmental > Aquatic > Non-marine Saline and Alkaline >... | reverse complement strand
ACAATGTAAGACTAGTAACAAAACATAAAATGAGTCCAATAGAATATAGAAATAATATGATATAATATATATAATAAGTATGGGGGTTCACCATTTTTCTCTCCAACTTTATAAAGCTAGTTCAAAAGCATAGGTTTGATACAATTGTATCAGGCCTTTTTTTTACGCTATATAGGGCTCTTTTTATATTTCAAGATACATGCAAAGTTTAATAAATAGTAATATATCACCTTATTTTTAATACGTGCATGGATTTTCTACACGATTACATATTTTTATTGTAGAGAAAAAATTAAACTATAATTATATTATTACTGATTGAAAGGTATCTCACTTAACGGCATCAAATTTTTATCCTAACTTTAATTTTAAAGCTTTTGATTAGAGAATGCAAAGAGTTATCCAACCGGCATATTCAAATGGCGAATAACTTCATAGCCTCCTTATTAATAGGGATATGACCAACAAAAGCAAATCTTTCGATTTACTTTTTTTTTATTCATAACTTTGATATACTAAATATAGTGAAAATAACTTTGATAAGTTATAAGAGGAGGAAATATAAATGATATACTCATTACCAATTAGTATAATAATAACCATAGGGTTATTAGCACTTATTGTTGCATTTTACTTATTGATTAACATGTTTGTTAATCATCAAGAAGAAAAGGTTAATAAATTATTATTGTTTTTTATGTATTTAGTGTTATTCGTAGTCATTGTTGCTTCAGTAACATTTGGTCTATATATATGGGGAGTAAACCTTCAGTCATATTTATTAGATATATGGGATCAAGTTGGCACCGGTTTCTTAGAAAAAGTTGGTGCGATTGTATCGACAATTTTAATCTTCGTTGTGTCAGGCTTTATTATTAAATTGTTTAAGGCTTTGGTTGTAAGAAGTCAAAAATATATGAGAACTGCCAATGAGAAAAGAAAATACACCATTACTAAAATAACTTCAAGTATTGTTAACTATGTTGTATATATAGTGGCATTATTATTGATTTTAGCAGCATGGGGTGTTAATGTATTGCCTGCTTTGGCTGGTTTAGGTATTTTAGGTTTAGTCGTTGGTTTAGGTGCTCAAGATTTGATTAAAGACATTATTGCTGGATTTTTCATCGTATTTGAAAAACATTTTGATGTAGGTGATATGGTTGAGATTAAAGAATTCAAAGGCGAAGTGATTGACATTGGTTTAAAAACAACACGAGTTAAAAACTGGAAGCAAGATGTAAAAATATTTAATAATGCCAGTGTTCAAAACGCCATTAATTATTCAATTACGCAATCACTAGCAATTGTTGAATTTGGAATAGCTTATGATTCTGATGTTGATAGAACCTTAGAAGTTCTTAAAAATGAGTTGCCTAAAATCAGAGAAATTGTACCTGATTTGATTGAAGATCCCGTGTGTGTTGGTGTTATTGCACTAGCAGATAGTTCAGTTAATCTAAGAGTAGTAGGTAAAACAAAAACCGAAACTCATTATGGCGTCGAGAGAATGTTAAGAAAAGAAATTAAAAAGATATTAGATAATGCTGGAATTGAAATTCCGTTCCCACAAAGAGTATTACATTATGCAAAAGATAAAATTAAAGTCGATTTAAAGGATAACAGAGAAGAATAAAAAAAATAAAACTTGGTTAATATTAACCAAGTTTTTTTATACTATTTTTCGATATCGGCATATATTTTACCGTCTTTTAATTCGATAATCCTATCTGTTTTCTCAGCAATCTTACGATCATGAGTAATAATAATAAATGTCGTTTTCAATTCTTTATTGATTTTTCTCAATAACTGATAGACATTTTCTGTAGAATCACTGTCTAAATTTCCAGTTGGCTCATCAGCTAAAACTAAATCTGGCTGGTTTATTAAACTTCTTGCGATAGCAACTCTTTGTTGTTGACCGCCGGAAAGATTCGTAGTAATTGTATTCTTATAATTTTCTAAACCAACTGTTTCTAATAACTCACTTGCTCTATTTTTTATCTCTTCTGTAAGAGGTTCTTTAGATATATTGAATGGCATTAAGACATTTTCTAAAGCAGTAAATTCAGGCAATAAATAATGAAATTGAAAAATAAATCCTATTTTCCTGTTTCTGAACTCTGCCAATTCATTTTTATTGTAACGCGAAATATCTTCGCCATTAAATAAAACCTCGCCTTGAGTAGGTTTATCAAGAGTCCCTATGATATTTAGAAGCGTAGATTTACCAGATCCAGATTGACCGATAATGGCATTGAAAGAATGTTTTTTAAAATCTAAATCAATCTCATGAAGTGCTTTATAGGGGTTTTTTGTTTTTTCTCCATATATTTTAACAATTTGTTTTAGTTCTAGAATTTTATCCATTTCTAATCACCTCAATCACACTTAGTTTTGAAGACTTTAAAGCTGGAGATAAAGCAGCTATTGTTGATGCTGTAATTGCTATTGTGGCAGATAATGCTAAAAATCCTATGTCAAAAGTAATCGGTATGCCTGTATCAGCGAATATGTCAAAAGCATATAGTAATCCAATACCTAAAGCAATACCAATGATTGCGCCAAATATACCTAATAATAAGCCTTCAAATAAGAAAATTTTACTAGCATCTTTATCTTTAATACCCATTGCTTTTAATATTCCTAATTGTTTTGATTTTTGCAATACTGTGATTGCTAAAACTGAAGAAATTCCTAAAACAACTGATATAATTACAAATATTTGAATCATCAACGATGAAATACTTTGACCTTGTAAACCATTTAATAAATCTTGATTTCTCTCAATCCATGTAATAGAGGTAATCGAAGAATTATCAATTTCATCTAGTAAATTTGAACTGACTTCTTCAGCTTCAAAGGGATCTTTTAATTGCATTTCTATAGATTGTACTTGGTTATTATTAATGCTCAAAAATTGTTGGGTTGTTTGCAAAGTTGAAACCACCCATGAGTTATTGAGGTTTAGTACTTTAAAATCAATAAATCCTACAATGGTTAAACTAATGGGAGGATTTCCAGGACGGGTATTATCAATATAATTAATAGTGTCACCTATTTCAACTTCTAATAAGTCTTTTAATCCAACACCTAAGGCGACTTCATTAAGTCCAGTAGGAATCTGACTATTATCCATACTTAATTTTTCATTAAAGTTATATATGCCTTCAGCTTTATCAAAATCTACACCTTTAAAAACAATATTTTCGTTATTGGTTTCAAATGACAATCTACCAGAAGAAGTAATCGATGGAGTTATATGTGTCAACTGATTGTTGCCCTCTAGAGAAGTCAAAATTGATTGATAATCATCAATAAAACTTTCATCACCCTCGTGAGATAAGGTGATTTGAGACTGTGAACCGATCGCAGTATCAATTAGGTTATCTTGTAATCCGTTAATTAGTGCACCAATAAATACTTGTACAGATACACCAACTGCAATACCTAATATAATAACAATGGTTTGTTTTTTTGCTGAGAGTAAAAACCTTTTGGCTATGTTAAAGGCGAGTTTCATTGTTCATCACCTCTAAACTTCTTAATATCTTCATAAGTATTCAAAATAAAGTCGTAAGGTAAATTTAATTTATCAGCATGTTTAATGGCTGCTTGACCACCCAATATAATTTTAACATTTATGTTATCTGCTTTTATCTCTTCTAATAGTTTTTTAGTTTGAATTAAATTATAGTAGTTTGAGATACTTAAAGCTAAATAATCTGGCTTCATAATTTTTAAAGCAGATTTGACTTCTATATTTGGTGTATTTGCACCAATGTATTTGACTTTATAGCCCATAAGATAAAAATAATTAGTAGAAATAATTGCGCCGATTTCATGGTATTCTTCTTGTGGACATGTCATCACAATAAATTTATTAACTTGCTTTTCCTTTTGTGACTTGATTAAATAAGGGTAAGTGCTTTCTAAAATAGTACGAATGATTGATGTTCTTGTATGTTCTCGCCATATACAAATTTCTTCTTTATTACTATCACATTCATAGTTAGCCAATGAAGGTATTAAGAAATCCTGATAGACTTTGACTATAGGTGTTTTTTCCTCAAGTAATTTATGGATATATAAGATTGCTTTATCCTTTTCTTCTTTATCTAGTAAATCAATAAAGTGCTTATAGTTTTGATTCATAATCAACCTCCTTTAGTAAATATTATATAATATATTTGTCTTAATGAGTATAATATGCTTAAATTCTTCTATTTTAATTTAAATAATTATTGGTTTAAATAGTAATTGTTGTCTCTATATGACAAATATATATTAATAATTGAAGAATATAAGATTTCGTGCTATAATTGTTAAGAAATTCTACTATAGATTAGAGGGATATTATGTCAAAAATATTATTTAAAGACTTAGCAGATTATTTTGGTCAAGAAATTGAAATACAAGGATTTGTTGACAAAGTTAGAGACCTTCAATATGTCCAATTTGTTATCTTAAGAGATTCAACTGGTAAGGTGCAAATGACTATTGAAAAAAATGAAGAAAACAAAGAACTTAATGAAATTGTTTCTGGTTTAACCAAAGAAAGTACAGTTTTAACAAACGGTACTATTTTTGAACAGGAAAAAGTTAAGTTAAGAGGTATGGAGTACATTCCTTCTTCAATTGAAATCACTTCAAAAAGCGAAGAAGAATTACCTATTGATATTTTAGACTTTACCAATAAGTCTAAACAAGATCTTCGATTAGACAATAGATTTTTAGATTTAAGATTGGATAAGAATTATTTAATTTTTAAAGGCCAAACATTCGCTGAGATGGCCATGCGAGAATATTGGATTGATCATGATTTTATCGAAATCCATTCACCGAAGATTTTAGGGACAGCTTCAGAAACGGGTGCCGAGGTCTTCATGTTAGAGTATTTTGGAAAAAAAGTTTATCTTGCTCAATCACCACAGTTCTATAAACAAATGGCTATGGGCGCTGGCTTTAACAATGTTTTTGAAATAGGACCAGTCTTCAGAGCTGAAAAATCTCATACTGCTTATCACGCAACTGAGTTTACCTCAGTAGATTGCGAAATTTCTTGGATTAAATCTTATGAAGAAGTCATGGATTTAGAAGAAGAAAAATTGGTTTATGTGATGAAAAAATTAAAAGAATCACTTGGAGATAGATTTAAGGAAGTCTTTAAAAAAGAAATTAAGATACCTGAAGTTAAGTTCCCAAGAATTCCTTTTGCAGAAGCAAAAAAAATAGTTCAAGAAAATTATAATTATTTTGGGGAAAAAGAATACGATTTTGATCGTAGAGAAGAAGAATTAATTTGTTTACATGCAAAGAAGAAGCTAAACTCTGAATTTGTTTTTGTCACAGAATATCCTTTTGAAGCAAGACCTTTTTATCATATGCTTGATGAAGAAACTAGACTTACAAAAAGTTTTGACTTATTATATAAAGGCATTGAAATTACAACTGGTGCTCAAAGAGAACACCGTATTGATATCTTAAAGAAACAAGCCTTAGAAAAAAATATGTCTTTAGAATCACTTGATTTCTATTTAAACTTCTTTAGATTTGGTATGCCACCTCATGGAGGCTACGGCTTTGGATTAACAAGATTTTTAATGAGATTATTTGAAGTTGATAGTATTAGAGATGTTACCTTCTTATATCGTGGACCAAATAGAGTAAATCCATAAAAAAACAGTGAGATTATTTCATTTTTGGAATAATCTCATTATTCTTATTAAATATAGTGTTAATATTATTTTGCAAGATAAAACTACTTAGAAATTGAAACTTAAATTAAATTTATAATGTTATAAATAATATGATAAAATATAAAAAAGGAAGAACAATGGAACTAAAAATACTTTATGAAGATAATCATATAATCGTTACCGTTAAACCACCAGGCGTTTTATCACAGGCTGGGCCTTTAGATATTGAAGATATGTTATCTTTACTTAAAGATTATATTAAAGAGAAGTACAATAAGCCTGGAAATGTATATTTAGGATTAATACACCGTTTGGATTTAAATGTTGGGGGTGTAATGGTCTTTGCTAAGACTTCAAAAGCCGCAAAGCGTTTAAATGAACAAATGAGGAACCATGATTTTAGCAAACAATATTTTGCTATTGTTATCGGTGATATGAAGATCGATAACAGGATTCATGTATTGGAAAACTATATAAAAAAAGACAAAAAAAATAAACTGGCAATCATAACAAAGTCTGAAAAAGATCAGTATGCTAAATTAACATACCAAGTCTTGGAAACAAAAAATGTTCAGCAACAGCCTATGTCTTTATTGTCTGTAAAATTGGAGACTGGAAGGTTCCATCAAATCAGAGCCCAATTATCTCATGTAGAACATCCTTTGTATGGCGATAATAAATACGGACCAAAGACTAGAGGCTATGAAATGGGACTTTATAGTTATCAACTCTCTTTTAATCATCCAGTGTCTAAAGAGTTATTGACATTCATTAACTATCCATCAGAAGACATTTTTAGCCAGTTTAACTTATTTGGTAAAGGAGATTCAAATGATTAATCAAGCAATCAATAATTTAATAAAATATGGTCTATCTAAAAACCTTTTAACAACGGATGATCAAACTTATGTTCTAAATAAACTCGGTGATTTATTAAACATACATGAAGTCTCTGTAGAAAAAGATCAAGAAATGTCAATTGATGATATTCTTAATCACTTATTGAAGTATGCAATTGAAAACAATATAGTTATTGACAATAACTTTGAAGCAAGGACGGCTTTTGAGGGCCGCTTGATGAATTGTTTAATGCCAAGACCAAGTGAATTAAACAAAATGTTTCGTTCTAAATATAAAAAATCACCCCAACAAGCCACAAAATTTTTTCATGATTTTTCTCAGGATTGTCTATACATAAAATCCAATCCTTTAAAAAATAATCTTAACTTTTTATATAAAAGTCAATATGGTGATTTAGATTTACATGTTAATTGCCTAAAATTTGATGCTTTTATTGACCAACAAAGATATTTTAATTTTAATCATCGACAGGTATCTATCTCTGTCAACAATGAGAAAAATGCTTGGACCATGCAGTATTTGCCTTACCCTATTTTAGAAGAACAGTGTTTAATATCTAGAAAAGACCATTTAGAACCCTACAACAATGATAGAACTTTTGAAGAGTTAATTGATTTCATCAATAAATTTCCACAATATTTTATTATGAGTGATGTTTCTAAATCAATGTCTAATGACGGCATATTACCTTATCACTACCTTCAAGGAGGTAAACATGTATTTCCAATTGAATCCACTCAAGTTGCCGGTAAATATAAGAATGGCCGTGTAAGAGTTGAAGTTTTAGATTGGCCCGTGAGCGCCATTAGATTAATTGGAAACAATGAAAACAAATTGTTGGATGTCATGCACGATCTGTATCAAAACTGGTCAACTTATAGTGATGATAATTTAAAAATTCAAGCAAAGACAGACAATGAAACCCATAATTTCATTGATGTTTTTATTAAGTTGGACGGTTCAAAGTTTAATGTATATATGGTTTTTAAGAATACTCGTAAAACTAAAGAATATCCCCAAGGTATTTTTCAACCAAAGCAAACATCAGTCTTTAAAAATTTTGGAATCCTAGAAGATCTTGGTCTTTTTGAAATTTCTAAATCAATCTATGATGATTTAGAAAGAGTAAAAAATATCTTAATGGATAAAACAGATATCTCTAAATATTCAGGTTTGATTTATTTAAAAACTTGGTTTGATATGATAAAGGATAAAGAACAACCCAAAGACTTGGATTTATTCTTAACCAAGCAAGTCGGTGAGTTGTTTGAAAATAACATGAAAGAAACCAATGTATTTAAGTTTGGAAGCAAAGAAGATTTTATTGCTTTTGTAGAAAAAGCGGTTTAATCACCTTCATAATTTATAAAAATTATGATATAATTATTTGAAAATGAGGTGCAATATGGGAAAGAAAAAATTTGTAAAAGCAATTACTTCAAGAGATGAAGATTTTGCTCAATGGTATACAGATGTTTGTCGTAAAGCTGAGTTAATGGATTATACAGATGCTAAAGGTTTTATTATTTATAGACCTTATGGATATGCTTTATGGGAAAATATGAAAAATTATTTAGATAGTGCTTTTAAAAAAACAGGTCATGAAAATGTTTATATGCCTCTAGTAATACCAGAATCATTATTTATGAAAGAAGCTGAACATGTCGAAGGGTTCGCTCCTGAAACAGCAATTATTACAATTGGTGGGAACGAGGAGTTACAAGAGCGTTTGATTATTCGTCCAACATCAGAAGTGTTATTTTGCAATCACTATTCAAGAGTGATTGAATCACATAGAGATTTACCAAAAAAATATAATCAATGGTGTTCAGTGGTCCGTTGGGAAAAAACCACTAGACCATTTTTAAGAGGCTCTGAGTTCCTATGGCAAGAAGGTCATACTGCTCATGCCACAGAAGAAGAAGCGAGAAAAGAAGCGTTAGATATACTAGATATATATGAAGATCTTGGAAAGAACTTATTAGCTATTCCTTTTATTACGGGTATTAAAACTGAAAAAGAGAAATTTGCAGGAGCGGTTGATACTTATACAATCGAAGCGCTTATGCATGATAATAAAGCATTACAAAGTGGAACGACCCATTATTTAGGGACTGGTTTTGCTAAAGCTTTCGATATTAATTTTCAAGATAGAGATGGTTCTTTAAAGTCTGTTTATCAAACATCTTGGGGAGTTTCTACAAGATTGATAGGGGCTGTAATCATGGTTCATGGTGATGACTCAGGTTTAGTTCTGCCACCTTATTTAGCACCAGTTCAAGTAGATATTATTCCTATTATGCAACATGTGGAGGGCGTTTTAGAAAAAGCTACGGAGATAAAAGAAAAACTTGAAGCGATGAATATTCGTGTTCGTTTGGATGATACAGACAAATCTCCAGGTTGGAAATTCTCTGAATCAGAAATGAGAGGTACACCACTTAGAATTGAAATAGGTCCTAGAGATTTAGAAAACAATGAAGCTGTTATTGTTAAAAGATATAATCGTGAAAAAATATCATTTAACATTGATGAAATTCCAAACTCTATTCCGGATTTATTAGAAGGCATTCACAATGCGATGTATGAAAATGCATTAAAATATGTTGAAGACAATACTAGAGACGCAATAGATTATGATACATTCAAAAAAATTATGGACGAAAAATCTGGATACGTAAAGATGATGTGGTGTGGTGATGAAGCTTGTGAGTTGCAAGTGAAAGAAGATACAAAAGCCACTTCAAGATGTCTACCGTTTGACCAAACACCAATTGGTGAAGAATGTCCGGTATGTAAGAAAAAAGCAAAGCATGTTGTTTATTACGCAAAAGCTTATTAAATAATTTAAAAACACAATCAGATTTGATTGTGTTTTATTTTTATATATTGTTATTAAAAACGGTATTTCCTTTTGAATCAATGGCAACGATTGCAGGAAACTCAACCACTTTAAGCTGTCTAACTGCTTCACTGTCTAAATGTGGATAAGCAATAACTTTATTTTCTTTTACAGTTTGTGAAAGTTTTGCGCCTAAACCACCAATGGCCAATAAATAAACTGCTTTATGTTTTTTTAGTTCTTCAATGAATTCGTCACTTCTTGGACCTTTACCAATCATTACTTTTAAACCTTTTTCCATTAGCTTTGGACTGAATGCATCCATTCTATAGCTTGAAGTCGGTCCACAAGCGCCTATGACTTGACCTGGTTTTGCAGGGGTTGGTCCAACATAATAAATGACTTGTTGGTTCACATCAAAAGGCAAAGGTTCTTGTTTATCAATGGCGTCAACCATTAGCTTATGAGCAGCATCTCTTCCAGTATAAATATAGCCTGAAATTAAAACTTCTTGGCCAGCTTTTAAAGATTCTCTTGCTTGATCATTAATAGGTGTTGTCAATTTTCTTTCCATCAAGAATCACCTCGCTTTTTCTAGCACTATGACATTGCAAATTTACAGCAACTGGTAATGATGCAATATGACATGGGTAGGAATTGACTTTAACTGCAAGTGCAGTGGTTTGTCCACCTAGTCCCATAGGTCCGATATTTAATTCATTAATTTGCTCTAATAATTTTTCTTCAAGAGCTTGATCTACTTTATTACTCGCTTTATCGTTGATTTTTCTAAAGATGGCTTTTTTAGCGATTAAAGCAGACTTTTCAAAATTGCCACCAATACCTACGCCAACAATGAGTGGAGGACATGCTTTTCCGCCAGCTAATTTGACAGTTTCCAATACAAAGTCGATAATGCCTTGTTCACCTTCACCTGGTGTTAGCATTTTTAATCTAGACATATTTTCACTGCCACCTCCCTTAGGTGCAGCATGTATAGTTAGTTGATTACCAGGAACAAACTCGAAATGTATAACAGCAGGTGTATTGTCCATGGTATTAATACGGTTTATCGGATGTTTAACCATAGATTTTCTCAAATAGCCATCCATGTAACCCATTCTGACACCCGTGTTAACTGCATCTTCTAAATCGTAATGAAAAATTAGTTCCCGACCAATTTCTAGTAATATGACTGAAACACCTGTATCTTGACAAAGTGGTATTTGCTTATCTCTTGCTATATTTTGGTTCTCAATAATTTTAGACAAAATACTTTTACCTAAGGGATTATTTTCTTTTTCCTGAGAAGACTTTAATTTCTTTACAAAATCATCACCAAGATGATATGCAGAATCCATAAACATATCTTTAACAGTTTCTACAATCGTTTTTCGATCAATAGTGTACATTTCATCACCTCAAAACCATTATAACATGGTGACACTTTATTCAAAATAGAAAAAAATAAATAATTATACTTTAGATAAAGCGTTTACAAAGACTGGCTTTTTGGGTATAATTTTTATGAGGTAGATAATTATGCAGAAAATTAAACTAGTAACAGACAGTACTTGTGATTTAAGTGAAGAACTAATAAAAAAATACGATATTCAAGTGATTCCCTTATATGTTAATTTTAAGGACCAATCATATTTAGACGGAGTTGATATCGTTGTACCAAAAATGTATGAGATGGTAAAAGAATCTAATGAGTTACCCAAAACTGCTGCACCTGCACCAGGTGTTTTTCATGATATTTTTGAAAAATATCTTAAACAAGGATATGAAATTATATATACAGGCATAGGTTCAAAATTTTCTGCATCTTTTAACAGTGCTAAGATAGCCAAGGATATGCTTGAAACAGATAAGATTTATTTAGTAGATTCATTGAATCTTTCATCTGGTAGTGGCTTATTGTTATTAAAAGCCGGTGAAATGATTCAATCAGGAAACAATGTATCTGAAATAAAAACTGAATTAGAACGCATTGTGCCAAAAGTCAGAAGTCAATTTGTTATTCGTACTCTTGATTATTTATATAAGGGTGGAAGATTAAATGCACTCAGTGCTTTTATAGGTACAATGATGCGTTTTAAACCAATCATCAAAGTTAGAGATGGTGTTATGGGTGTCGGGAAAAAAGGCCGTGGAAAAATTGAAAATGCCATAAACATTATGCTTGGAGATATGTTAAATGAAAAGGAAGAAATTGATCAAGATTTCTTAATGATTACACACTCTTTAGCAAATGATGAAGCAAAATATATCCGCGGTAAAATCAAAGATCAAGTTAAGGTAAATAATATTTATGAAACCCAAGCTGGATGTGTTATATCTAGTCATTGTGGTAAAGGGACAATTGGTGTATTGTATATTTTAAAATAAAATCTGATGTTACACCATTAGATTTTTTTTTGATTTTTTATCTTTTTTAATGTAGAATATACAGTTGTGACAAAACAAACGGAGGAAAACTATGTTATTTGGAAAACACGTCAACAAATTTTATTTAAAATACTCAATATTCTTTTTACTCGGCTTATTGGCGTTAGTGGTTGTTGATTATTATCAATTATTAATACCAGAGTACATAGGAAACATTATAGATGCATTGAATAACGAGCCAGAGGCCCCTTTTAATATTGATGTATTAGAAGATGTTATGCCAGTAATTATTAATTTGTTATGGATAGCATTGTTGATCGTAGTGGGAAGATTTGGTTGGCGTATCTTTATTTTTGGTACTTCAAGAAGAATTGATTACGATTTGAGAAACAAAATGTTCGCACATGCTGAAAAATTGAGTCAGAGTTACTATGGAAAGAAAAAAACCGGTGGCTTAATGGCGTTGTTCACAAATGACTTAAATGCAATCCGTATGGCATTTGGACCTGGAATGTTAATGTTGTTTGATGTATTAATCTTAGGTACATTAGCCTTTTATAAAATGTATATGTTAGATCCATTTATTACTTACATGGCTGCCATTCCATTGTTTTTAATAGCTGTACTAGCAACTATTGTTTCAAGGATTACAAGACAAAAATTTAAAGAAAGACAGAAGGCATTTGAAGACTTAAGTGATTTTACTCAAGAAAACTTCTATGGTATTTCTGTTATTAAAGCTTTTGTTAATGAATTAAGAGAAATTAGAGCATTTGCGAAAGTCAATAAATACAATCAAGATAAAAACGTTGCTTTTATCCGGATTAGTACTATTTTGCACGTAAGTGTTGAGTTATTTATTAATGTTGTAAGAGTAATTATGTTAGGACTCGGTGCATTATTAGTGATGAATACTATTGGCAACAATGCAGAGTTCACGGTAGGTAATTTAGCAACTTATATAGGTTACTTTGGAGCCTTAATCTGGCCAATGATGGCTATTGGACGTTTAATTAATATGAGAGCCCAAGCAAAAGCCTCGTTAGAAAGAATATCTGAGTTTTTAGATGAGCCTATTGAAATTAGAGATGCCCGTGAAGAATTAGAAGAAGTTGAAGAGATTGAAGGAAAAATTACTTTCAATAATTTATCATTTGCTTATCCTGAAACCGAAGAGTTGGTTTTAAAGAACATTAGCTTAACCATTGAAAAAGGACAAACAGTTGGTATTATAGGTCGAACGGGTTCGGGAAAAACAACCTTAGTTGACTTGATGCTTAGACTCTATAATTTAAGAACTAACGAGTTACTTTTAGATGATCATGATATTATGAAATTACCGATTAAAACGATTAGAGATTCTATTGGATATGTCCCTCAGGATAATTTCATTTTCACTGATTATATAAAGAATAATATTTCTTTTGCAGATGATGAAGTGGACATTGATTTGGTGACTGAAATGGCCAAATATTCAGATGTTCACGATAATATTATTGATTTTCCAAAACAATACGATACCATGGTTGGAGAACGAGGGGTTACTTTATCAGGTGGCCAGAAACAAAGAATATCTATTGCTAGAGCCTTATTGAAGAAACCTAACATTTTGATTATGGATGATTCGTTCTCAGCGGTTGATACCAAAACTGAAGAATCGGTTATTGGCAACTTGAAAAAACTGAGAAGAGGACAAACGACCATAATTATTGCACACAGAGTCTCAACGATAAAAGATGCAGATCAGATTATATATTTAGAAGATGGAGAAGTATACGCAAAAGGAACGCATGCAGAATTAATTAAATCATGTAAGCTTTACCATGACCTTGTCCTTCGTCAACAATTAGAATCAGAATTGGAGGGAGAAGAATAATGCCTAGAGTTAAGTATGATGTCGATGAAGTCATCAATCGCGACATGAAAGACACAGAAATTATCAAGCGTTTATTAACCTATGTTAAACCATTCTTAAAACCAGTCATTATTTCATTCTTCTTAGTGGTTATGATTGTTATATTAGATTTGTTAGGACCATATTTTATCGCACTAGTCTTAGATTCTTTAAAACTTAACGATATTCCTAAATTAAGGATATTACTAATTGTTATTGCTTATTTGGCATCATTAGGATTACTTGCATTTTTAACATTCAAGCAAAGGATAATGCTACAAGTTACAGGGCAAAAAATCATCTATAATATTAGACGAGATGTTTTTAATCATATGGAAACTTTATCTGTTGCACAGTTTAACGCTGTTCCAATTGGTAAGCTTGTGACTAGAGTTACCACTGATATTGACCGACTCAATATGTTGTACACAGATGTTGTGGTCAATGTATTTAAAGATATTTTAATGGTGTTTGGTGTATTTGTCTTTATGGCATTTTTGTCACCTAGATTGACATTGTGGTTATTAGGTTTAGTACCAGTGATTTTTATAGCCTCATATATCTTTAGAAGATTTGCTAGAAAAGCTTATCGTAAAGTAAGAATGAATGTATCAATTATCAACGCTTTTTTATCCGAACATTTATCAGGGATGAAATTAATACAAATCTTTAATAAAGAAGAAAGAAAATATCAAGAATTTAGAGATAAAAATAATGTTTTAAAAAGAGCTTACTATCAAGAAATCTTAACCTTTAGTTTATATAGACCATTTATGTATATGTTGTATATTTTAGGTTTAATACTTGTTTTATGGCAAGGGACTTCACTGGTTATTGATGGATATATTACAGCGGGTGTTTTATTTGCATTTACCCAGTATGTAAGAAGATTCTTCCAACCAATCCAAAACTTGGCTGCACAGTTAAATACACTTCAATCAGCCTTTACTTCCGGTGAGAGAATCTTTGAAATCATGGATACCGAACCTGAAGTGCAAGACAAAGAAGAGGCCATTGACTTAGATAAAGTTAAGGGGAAAATTGAATTTAAAAATGTTTGGTTTGCTTACAATGAAGGTGAATGGGTATTAAAAGATGTATCCTTTGTTGTCCAACCAAACAATACCATGGCACTTGTGGGTGCAACAGGTTCTGGTAAAACAACCATTATTTCATTAATTGTTCGAAATTATGATATACAAAAAGGTCAAATTTTAATTGATGATGTGGATATTAAGAAAATTAAAATGGCAAGCCTAAGAGAAAAAATAGGACAAATGCTTCAAGATGTCTTTTTATTCTCAGGTACAATTGAATCTAATATTCGCTTAAGAGATGAAAATATAACTGATAGAGAGGTTTTATCTGCTTCTAAGTACTTGAATGCAGATTACTTTATACAGAAATTACCAGATAAATACGATGAAATTGTAAGAGAACGAGGTAATAACTTCTCATCTGGGCAAAGACAGTTATTATCATTTGCAAGAACGATTGTCCACGATCCAAAAATCATGATTTTAGATGAAGCAACAGCAAATATTGATACAGAAACTGAAATGCTGATTCAGGAATCTTTGAAAAAAATCATGAATATAGGAACAATGATTATTGTTGCACATAGATTATCAACTATTCAACATGCAGATAATATTATTGTTATGCAAAAAGGTGAAATTATAGAACAAGGAAATCATCAAGAATTGCTTAAAGCTAAAGGACATTATTATCAACTCTATCGATTACAATATGATAAAAAAGTTGATGATTCTGAATAAAGATACTAAGTTGTTTATCATTTGATAGACAACTTTTTTTATAAGAATAATTCGTTGACAATGCAACTAATATATTTTATACTTAATATAGTATAAGAAAAGTGAGTTGATATAAATGAATACAACCTATGAAAGAATGATAAATAAGTATCATCATAAATTTTTAGAAAATAAATTAAGAGAACTCAATATAGGCAGAGCAGAAGCACCCTATATTAAGATGATTAATTATCATAACCCCATTAAAATGAACACTTTAATTTCTAAAGTGGTTTTTCATAAATCTCATACAACAAGAGCTGTTAGTCAAATGGTTAAAGATGGTTTAGTCACTAAACAAAAAGATCCTGATGATGGACGTTCTTATATTATAAGTATTACTGAAAAAGGCGAAGAAGTTGCAAAAAAAGTACAAAGTATCCTTGAAGACTGGGAGAAATTAATCAATAGTGCCTTAAGTAAAGAAGAAAGAGAATTACTAGAAGTTATGAGAGAAAAGGTATATTTTAAATTAAAAGAACACTTCGAGGAGGATGACATAAATGAAAAGAATGCTTAGTTATTTAAAACCATATAAATTAAAAGTCTTTTTTATACTAGTACTGGTTACTTTAACAGCTTTAGGAACCTTGCTGTTGCCAAATTATATGGCAAGAATCATAGGTGAGGGACTTGATGCGAACTTCCAAGAATTAGTTGGAGGAGAGTGGATCAATGTTGATAGATGTAATATAGAAGCCAATCCAGATATATGTAGAGTAGAACAAACATCAAATTTCGATGTCATCATACACTACGGCGCAATTATGTTAGGTGTAACTTTTGTATCAACCTTAAGTTTTATCTCGCTCATGTATTTATCGAGTGATGTATCTAGTCGGGTTGGAGAAGATATTAGAAGCGATTATTATAAAAAAATTAATTCGCTTTCTATATATGAAACTGGTTTATATGGTACATCTACATTGATTACAAGAGCAACAAATGATGTCATGCAAGTGCAAAACTTCATTATTATGGCATTGAGAATGTTTTTAAGAATACCCATTATTTTTGTGGGGGCATTAATTTTTTCTTTACAAAAAGATGTCATGCTTACTTTAATTATTTTAGCAGGAATACCTTTATTAGCTGTCATCATTTTTGTGATGTTTAAATTGGTGATGCCTCTATTTAAATTATTCCAAAAAAGGGTTGATAAGTTAACTTTAGTGACCAGAGAAAGCATTAAAGGTGTTAGAGTTATTAGAGCTTTTGGACAAGGGGATAGAGAAGTTGATCGTTTTGCTGATACAAATGATGATTTAGCAGATGTTGGATATCGTGCAGGACGAATTATGTCTACATTAAATCCAAGTATAAGTTTGATTTTTAACTTGGTGGTATTAACTGTTGTATTTTTTGCTTTTCGAATGGTCTTAAATGGGCAAATCACAGATTATGTTGGCTTAGGGAATGTATCAGCTTTAATTCAATATGCTTTCCAAATGCTTTTTAGTATTTTAATGTTAACATTCACTTTTATCATGTATCCAAGAGCCGAAGTCTCAGGAAAAAGGATACAAGAAATACTTGATTTAGAAACTTCAATTCATGACACAGGTAACGATGAATTTAATGATTACTCATTTAAGGGGAAAGTTGAATACAATGATGTTTGCTTTAAATTTCCAGATGCTGATAAAAATGTACTAACAGACATCAATTTTAAAGCGGAACCAGGTGAAACCATAGCCATAATTGGCTCAACTGGTTCAGGGAAATCAACCATTGTAAATCTTTTGCCACGGTTCTTTGATACTACATGTGGTGAATTAAAGATTGATGGTGTTCCAATACAAGATATAAAACTTAATAAACTTAGATCATTAATTGGATTTGTGCCTCAAACAGCATCCCTGTTTAGCGGAACTATTAAATCAAATATCGCTTATGGTATTGACAATCCTAATGATCAAGAAATTATAAAAGCAGCTAAAATTGCCCAAGCGGAAGAGTTCATCAATGAGTTAGATGATGGATACGATTCATCTGTTGATCAGGGTGGTAGTAACTTCTCAGGTGGACAAAAACAGCGATTATCTATTGCAAGAGCTATTGTTAGAAAACCAAAAATCTTTGTGTTTGATGACAGTTTCTCAGCTTTAGATTTTAAAACAGATTCTTCATTGAGAAAAGCTTTAAGAGAACAAATTAAAGATGCAACTGTCTTCATTGTTGCACAAAGAATTGGAACGATTATGGATGCTGATAAAATTATTGTGCTACAAGAAGGTAAAATGGTAGGATTAGGTAAACATAAAGATTTATTAGAAACTTGCGAAGTCTATAAAGAAATCGCTCTTTCTCAATTGGATGAGGAGGAAATACGATGACAGACAAAAAAAGAGAAAAAGATAGAAAACAAAATCATGGTCCTGGTCATGGTATGGCTATGGGGCGACCTGCTGAAAAACCAAAAGACTTTAAAGGTACTACAAAACGTCTTTTGGATTATATTGGTAAGTATAAATGGCAGTTATTGTTAATCTCAATTTTCACCATTATTGTTTCAGGCGTGGCAGTTGTGGGGCCGAACTTTATTCGTTTCATTATTAATGATATGCAAAGAATGATTAATGGTGAAATATCTAATGATGAAGGCATTCAAAACATTATGCGCTATTTTATTATCGTGATTGGCTTATATATCATACGTTTTATTTTCGAAGTAATTATGATGCTTATTGGAAATAAGGTCAGCATTAATATCGGAAAAAAAATGCGCAATGATTTACGAGAAAAACTGGAAAAATTACCAATAAAATATTTTGATGAAAAGCAAACGGGTGATGTCTTGTCAGTGTTTACAAATGATGTTGATATTGTAACAAATTCAATTCAACAAAGTTTGATTAATATTATTTCATCGACATTTGTTGTTTTTGGAATATTGGTAATGATGTTTATCATTTCATGGAAACTAACCATTATCGCATTACTGGCTTTGCCTTTATTTGTTTTGGCAACGGCAACCATTGCAAAAAGATCCCAAAAGAAATTTAAGGCCCAACAAAAAGAATTAGGGGTATTAAATGGACATATAGAGGAAATTTTTACTGCTAGTAAAATTGTAAAATTATTCAATAAACAAGAAGAATCATATCAAGAGTTTAGTAAGGTTAATCACAGTCTTGCTGGACAAATGAAAGGGGCTCAATTTTTAAGTGGATTGATACGCCCCATCATGGAATTTATCAGCAACATTGCTTATGTTATGGTGGTTATCGTTGGTGGTTATTTAGCTGGCTTGCCAAGCCCGTTATTAATTGGTGATATTACTGTTTTTGTTCAATATCAAAGAAGTTTTGTAAATCCAATTTTAAATATTGCTAATATCGTCAATCAATTACAATCAACAATTGCGGGTGCTGAAAGAATATTTAAAGTTTTAGATGAGGATGAAGAATTAAATGAAGTAGAAGAAGTTGGTTTCAAACCGCTTAATGTCAAAGGTCATGTGGTATTTGATGATGTAGATTTTTCATACTCTGAAGAGACTGATTTAATTCAAGATTTAAATCTTGAAGTCGATCCAGGCAAACAAATTGCTATTGTTGGACATACTGGAGCCGGGAAAACAACACTTGTGAATTTATTGATGAGATTTTACGATATTGATAAGGGCGCTATTTTAGTTGATGGCATTAATACAACTGAAATACCAAGAGTCATTCTTAGAAAACAGTTTGGAATGGTTTTGCAAGATACATGGTTGTTCTCAGGAACAATTCGTGATAATATTGCCTATGGCAAGGCAGATGCAAGTGATGAAGAAATCATAGAAGCTTGTAAAAAGGCACATGTCCATCATTACATCGAAACCTTACCAGAAGGCTATAATACTGTTTTAAAAGAAGATGCAGATAATATCTCACAAGGACAGAAACAGTTATTAACAATTGCTAGGGCTATTTTATTTGATCCTAAAATATTAATACTAGATGAAGCAACCTCTTCAGTTGATACAAGAACTGAAAGTTATATACAAAATGCAATGTTAAAGATGATGGAAGGTAAAACTTCATTTGTAATTGCTCATCGATTATCTACCATTAAAAACGCCAGTATGATTTTGGTTATGGATCATGGTGAAATTGTTGAACAAGGAGATCATCAGTCATTATTGGATCAAAATGGTGTTTATGCAGACTTATACAATTCTCAATTTTTAAATAAACCAATTTAGGAGTGAATAATATGAAAATCGGATTTATCAGCTTAGGGTGTGCAAAAAACCTGGTCGATTCTGAAATGATACTAGGTATATTAAATCAAGCGGGGTGTGAAATTGTCAGTGACCCTGAAGAAGCAGATGCCATATTTATCAATACTTGTGGATTTATTGAATCTGCAAAAAAAGAAACTTTAGATACCATTAATGAAATGAAAATATATAATAAAAAACTTATTGTCACGGGTTGTTATGCTAAAAGGTATAAAGAAAAGTTAGAAAAAGAAATGCCTTTTATTGATAAGGTTATTACATTACAGGATTATCCTAAGATACACCTTATATTAAATGACTTGTTCGCAGAAGACCATATTAAATTTTCACCTTTAAGGTATGAAAATAGATTGTTAACAACATCTAATCATTCTCCTTATGTAAAAATAGGTGAAGGCTGTAATAATAATTGTACTTATTGTGCAATTCCATTAATCAGAGGAAAATTTAGATCAAAGCCTTTTGATGAAGTAGTTTCAGAATGTAAATTGTTAGCTAAAAACGGTGCTAAAGAAATTAATTTAATTAGTCAGGATACATCTAGATATGGATCAGATTTTGATTTGAATCACCAATCACAGTTACATAAACTTATTCAAAAGGTATCCGAGATAGAAGATATAGAGATGATTAGAGTTTTATATCTTTATCCGGATGAAATTACCGATGACTTAATCAAAGAAATAAAAACTAATTCTAAAGCTATGGCATATTTTGATATTCCTATTCAACATATTTCCAATCGCGTTTTGAAAAAGATGAATCGTCGTGGTAGTCAAGCATTAATCAAAAATGTACTTGATAAAATCAGGAATGAAATTCCTGAAGCTATTATTAGAACCACTTATATTGTTGGTTTTCCTGGAGAGACTGAAGAAGATTTCCAAGAACTTTATGATTTTACAGAAAATTATGAGTTCGATCGCTTAGGTGTCTTTGCCTATTCTAAAGAAGAAGATACGAAAGCTTATTATATGGAAGATCAAGTACCAGATGATATTAAAGAAGAGCGCTTAGATAAAATTATGCGTTTACAGAAAAAAATCGCAAGAAAAGTTAATAAAAAACAAGTCGGTAATATCCATAAAACATTAATTGAAAATTATGACCCTGAAACAAAATTCTACTATGGTAGATCTTACGCCTTTGCGCCAGATGATATTGATGGGATGATTGTTTTCCAATCAGAGAAACCAATTGAAATAGGTGATATTGTTGAAGTGAAAATTACAACGATTTTTGGACATGATTTAATAGGAGATGCCCTATGATATTCTTTATATTGATGATTAAAGGTTTTATTGTCGGTATTGCTTTTATAATACCTGGTGTGAGTGGGGGAACCCTCGCTGTGTATCTAGGTATTTATAAGAAATTATTAGACTCAATAGCAAATGTTTTTAAAGACATGAAAAAGAGTCTTGAATTTCTAATTCCTTTTGGTCTTGGCGCAGTTTTATCGGTTTTTGCACTTGCTAAACTCTTTGGTATATTAATTGAATGGAATTCATTTGTTGTCTTATTATTCTTTATTGGTCTTTTGGCTGGTGGAATAAAACATTTAGTAAATAAAACTGAAATTGCTAAAATAAATGTTTCAAACATTATTGTTTCATTGGTATCGTTTTCATTTTTACTAGCAATTATTATTATTGATAAGAGTTCTACAGAGGTTGGTATAGAATTCTTTGAATTGAATTTTATGACTTACTTATTATTAATTGGATTGGGAATGGTTTCAGCAACAACAATGATTGTTCCTGGAATTAGTGGTTCTGCCATATTAATGGTTCTAGGCTTTTATACAGCTATCGTATCTAACGTTATAGGTAATGTATTTGATTTTGATAGCTTATCATATAACATTCAAGTCGTTATATTCTTTTTATTAGGAATAATTATTGGTATATTGTTATTTTCTAAACTCATTTCTTACTTACTAGATAAATATCCTAAGCAAACTTACTCAGCTATCTTAGGATTGGTTTTAGCCAGTATTATCGGAGTATTTTTAGAAATTAAAGACCCTGCAACTGCAAGTAGTTTTGAAATGCAAAACCCAATATTTAAAGATATATTTGGGTATTTAGGAAGTCATCCTTGGTCAGTTTTATTTGGATTGCTTTTATTTGCAGGTGGATTTCTAGTCAGTATATATTTAACTAAATTTGAAAGGGTAGGTGAAAGAATTGATGAGTCTTAATGATTATATTATTAAACATAGAAGACATTTACATCAATATCCAGAGACAGGTTTTAATTGTCCCAAAACAAGTGCTTATATTAAAGATGAACTGAATCAGTTAAAGGTTGATGAAATCCATGAAGTTGGAAAGCATTCGCTCATCGCTGTTGTTAAAAATGGAGATGGCCAGGTGACAGGTTTAAGAGCTGATTTTGATGCTTTAAATATCACTGAAGAAACTGATTTAGAGTTTAAATCTAAACATAAAGGAAAAATGCATGCTTGTGGACATGATGCACATACATCGATGCTATTAGGCGCATGTAAATATCTTGTTGAAAAAAAAGATGTGTGGAAGGGTACCATAAAGTTTATTTTTCAAGAGGCTGAAGAAGGCCCAACGCCGGGTGGAGCAATTAAGATTGTTAAAACAGGATTGTTAGATGATTGTGAGGAATTTTATGCGCTTCATGTTTCACCACAATACGAAACAGGAACTGTAGCTGTTAATTATGGACCAGCTATGGCAGCAGCGGATACTTTACATGTCGATTTAATTGGTAAAGCTTGTCATGCTGCAATGCCTGAAGAAGGCATCGATCCAATTATTATGCAAGCTGAATATGTCTTAGGCGCTCAAAGTATTTTAACAAGAAAAGTTTCACCAATGGAAAGAGCTGTGATCACAATCGCCAAAGTGAAGGCTGGGACAACACATAATATTATTCCCGAGAAAGCTTCTTTAACGGGTTCTATAAGAACTTTCAATAATGAGACTAGAGAAGTGATTAAAGAAGAATTAGAATTGCTTGCAGAGTCAATTGCTAAACGACATAAAGGTGATTTTGTATTTGATTATCAATACGGCTATGACCCTACAATCAATTCTAATGACACGACAGATACATTTGTTGAGTCAGCTAAAAATGTCCTTGGCAATGAAAATGTTCAAATTCTTGATTTGCCTATGGCAGGAAGTGAAGATTTCTCTCGATATATAAATCTAAAAAAAGGAACACTTGCATGGTTAGGTGTTAAACAAACAGACAAGGAAACCTATAATATTCATCATTCAAAATTCAATTTAAATGAAGACGCTTTATTAAAAGGTACCAATATTTTTATAGAGATTATTAAACAAAGGAGCGAATAAATGTATTTAATTAAGAACGCAAATTTAATCAGCATGGCTGATATCAATTATGAAATAACTGATATCCTAGTTGAAAGTAAAAAAATTAAAAAAATCGGGAAACTGAATGAAAAAGATTATCCTAATGCTAAGGTCATTGATGCTAAAGAAAATTTTGTTACACCTGGTATTGTTGATCCACACTGTCATATTGGGATGTATGAAGAAGCTATTGGTTTTGAAGGCGCAGATGGCAATGAAATGACTTCACCTGTAACACCTGAATTAAGAGCTATTGATGCAATTAAACCTCAAGATGTAGCTTTTGCAGAAACAAGAGAACATGGTATCACAACTGTAGTGACAGGACCGGGTAGTGCTAATTGTATAGGTGGGACATTTACAGTTATTAAAACTTATGGAAAAACAATTGATGATATGATTGTTGTTCCTGAATCATCAATGAAAATGGCTCTAGGTGAAAATCCAAAAAGAGTCTATAGTTCAAAATCTCAAACACCAGCAACAAGAATGGCCACTGCTGCAGTTATTAGGGAAGCATTGACTAAAGCAAGAGATTATAAAGACAAAATGGATGAATATGAAAAAAACAAAAACTCAAACAAAGAAGCTAAGAAACCTGAGTTTAATATGAAAAACGCTTCTTTATCACGTGTTTTTGACGGGCTTCAAGTTAAGATTCATGCTCATCAACAAGATGATATCGTGACAGCGATTAGAATCATTGAAGAGTTTGGGTTGAATGGTACCATTGAACATGCAACTGAAGCGCATTTAATCCCTGAATATATTAAAGACCATAATATTCAACTTATTATTGGACCAACATTAGGTTCTAAATCAAAATATGAGTTGCGTAATAAATCTTTTAGGTCAGCTAAGATTCTCCATGACTCAGGAATTGAATTTGCAATTATGACTGATCATCCAGTGATTCATTTATCTAATACTCTGACACAACTTGGAATTTTTGTTAGAGAAGGTTTAGATGAACTAGACGCTTTTAAAGCTGTAACCATTAATTCAGCGAAAATTAACAATGTCGCTGATAGAGTTGGTAGTATTGAAGTGGGCAAAGATGCTGATATAGTCATTTGGGATGGACATCCTTTACACTATATGACAAAACCTGAAAATGTTATGATTAACGGTGAGATTGTTCACTCAAAATAAAAAAATGCTTATAAACCTCTATGGTTTATAAGCTTTTATTTTGATTTTTCTTATAATTGTTTTGTTAAATGTTCAGTAAATCTACTTTGACATTCTTCAATTAATTCAATTGCATCTTCTTCAGAATAGTAGTCAAGAACTTTGACATGATGACCAGGTTCAAGAATTTTATAGTTTTCGAAGAAAAGTTTAATTTCTCTTAACTGTAATGATTTAATATCACTAATATCATTGATATCATCAAATCTTGGATCTGCATCAACAACTGCAATGATTTTTTGATCTCGTTCACCAGAATCATACATATCAAGATATCCAACAACTCTAGCATCAACAATACACCCTGGAAAAGTTTGTGTTGTGGCTAATACCAAAATATCTAGTGGATCACCATCTTCTGCTAATGTTTTTTCAATAAAACCATATTCTGCAGGATAAGTCATTTTAGAATATAATACCCTATTTAATTTAATTCGATTTTTGAGTTTATCGACTTCATATTTATTTTGTGTGCCCATAGGGATTTCAATAATTGCTTCAGTAATTTTTGACATATTATCACCTCTCGAAAAGATTATATAGGAATTTTAAGGTAAATGCAATATTTATAGTTGATTTTTTTCAAATCAGTCTATTAATTTATGGTGAATATGATAAAATATATTACATAGACAATAGAAGAGGTGATTACATAGTGAATATACTATTTATAAATGACGTACTCAATTGGTTTAAATTTAATTTTTGGTGGTTATTAATTGTATTTGTGTTATTAGTTTCTGTATATTTGATTTTTAGATTACAGAAAAAACCAGTAAAAGATATACCTAAACCGATAGAGGATCAAAAAATCGATGAATTTATTAGAAGCTATGGAGGTATTAAAAATATTACCCAGGCTGATATTGAAGGTAAAAGGCTGAAAGTCAATTTGGTTGAGGTTAAAGCAGCAGATATTGAAAGATTTAAGTCTTTAGGTGCAACCGGAATCTTTATTTCTGGAAAGAATATTAAAATGGTTTTACCTTATGATATGGATAAGTTAGTAAAAAAAATTAATGAAAATATAGATGGAGGAAAACAATGATTGAAGAAAAATATAAAATTACGTATTCACAAGGACTTCAAGCTAGACCTGCGACAAAGATTGTGTCTAAAGCCAACAGTTTCCAAGCTGAAATGTATATGGAATACAATGACCGTAAAGTAAACTTAAAATCAATTATGGGTGTTTTATCTTTAGGTGTCCCATCTAATAGCAGAGTAAAAGTAACATTTTCAGGATCTGATGAGGATGAAGCATTCAAAGCAGTATCTCGTGTTATTTCTGATATCAATGAAATGGTATAGAAATGTCTAGTATTAATCAACACAAGACGCAAATGCTTAAATTTGGAATGTATGGGTTCTTAAAAAATTTACGTTTTTTTGAACCCTTTTTAATTCTTTTCTTTTTAGAAATTGGTGGATTAAATCTTTTTCAAGTGGGGGTATTAATATCAATACGAGAGATTATTATATATGTTGTAGAAATTCCCTCGGGAGTGATAGCAGACATGTATGGTAAGAAAACACAATTAGTCATGTGTTTTATATTTTACATTGCATCTTTTGTAGTTTTCTTTCTCGGAGGCATTACACCTACATTTTGGATTTTTGTTATAGCAATGGGTTTATTTGGCTTTGGTGAAGCCTTTAGATCTGGCACACACAAAGCAATGATTATGCAATTTTTGGATGTAGAAGATATTAAAGAACCAAAGAGTGAAGTTTATGGAAAAACTAGGTCAATGTCATTGATTGGTTCTACAGTTATGAGTATTATATCTATTGCATTAATTTTATTGCTTAAAGGTGAATATCATTATTTATTTCTAGTGGCTATTGTGCCTTATACTATTGACTTATTGATGATATTAACTTATCCAAAATATATGAATCATAAAAAAGAAAGCGAGTTTAAACTTAAGCAGTTTTTAAAAGAAAACTGGTTAAGTCTAAAATACGTATTTCAAAAGAGAAAAGTTAGAGGTTTTGTTTTAGATGCTTCAGCTTTTCAAGCGGGTTTCAAAAGTATAAAGGATTACATTCAACCCTTGATTGTTTCTGCCTCAATGGGCTTTATTTTATTTAGTCAATTAGACACTGAAGAAAATGAAAAAGTATACATTGGAGTTATTTATGCTGTTATATACATTATTAGTGCTGTGGCTACTAGAAATGCATATAAGCTGGAAAGTAAAGTTGACAAAGTTAAGGCTATCAATTTAGCATGGTTATTCATGGGTGGTGTTTCTTTATTGCTAGGATTCTTCACTGAAAACATCATTGTTATTTTTGTTGCTTTTATATTAATGTATATTATATTGAATTTAAGAAGGCCAATTATGGTTCAAGAAATTGGTGATGTGACTGAAGAAGGTAGAAGAGCCAGTGCTTTAAGTATTCAAGCACAAATGACTTCGCTCCTGCTTGTTATTTTCGCACCATTGATTGGTTTGGTCGCAGATTATAGTTTGCAATTGTTGTTCCTTCTTGTAGGGACTGTAATGATTGCTATATATATTATTGCTTTAATAACAAGAAAAAATTTGAATCAGAAAAGTTCATAAACATAAAAAAAGGCTATCATTTCATTGAATGATAGTCTTTTATTTGTGTATTATTTACGACCAAGCCCAATTTTTCTTTTACATTTACGCATTTTCCTAAACGCATAATCTGATGCTTTGTCTCTTCCTAAGTTAAGAATATCTTGTAAGGTATCAGATTTAACAAGTTCTTTATATTTTTTTTGAATTGGAATTAATAAATCTACCAATACTTGACCGAGATCCTCTTTAAAAGTTTTATAATTTGAATCTTTATATTTTTCTACAATGGCTTCTACATTGCTATCACTTGCACTTGCATAAATGTTTAATAAATTAGCTAAACCGGTTTGATTGATAGGATCATACTTTATGATACCTAAAGAATCTGTTTTAGCAGATTTGATTTTCTTTTTTATGATGTTTTCCTCATCAAACATTGTGATATATCCTTTTGGATTGTCAGATGATTTTGACATCTTTTTATATGGGTCTTGTAAATCCATAATTCTTGCACCTACTTCAGGAATTAAAGGTTCAGGAACAGTGAAAAAATCATTATAGTAATGGTTAAAACGATTGGCAATATCACGAGTAAGCTCTAAATGTTGTTTTTGGTCATCACCTACTGGGACATAATCTGCATCATAAAGCAAAATGTCTGCTGCCATTAAAGCTGGATAGGTAAATAAAGAAGAAGAAATTGATTCTTCGCCTTTAGCGACTTTGTCTTTATACTGCGTCATTCTTTCTAATTCGCCCATATAAACATTTGATTGTAGGATGTAACCTAATTCAGCGTGTTGTAAGACTTCTGACTGAATAAACATTGTCGTGCGTTCTTTGTCTAATCCACTAGCAATATACATAGCCGCAATGTCTAAAGTCCTTTTTCTTAATTCGTGTGGTGTTTGTCTAGTGGTTATGGCGTGTAAATCTGCGATGAATAAATAAAATTCATCCTCTTTTCTTTCTTTTTGCAGTTTAACGAATTGTTTGATTGCACCTAAATAGTTGCCCAAAGTTAAACTACCGGTTGGTTTTATACCTGATACAATTCTTTTCATATTTTTCACTCTCTTTCTAAAAAAAATTCGCCCTTAAATAAATAAGGACGAATGATCGTGGTACCACCTTAGTTCTAGATAAACTAGCACTCATACTTTTTAACGCAAAGCTTACGGATGTGATTAGCATCTCTCCATGGTCCATTCATAATTACTTTATCAAGGTTTTCACCAGCCACCTTGTCTCTAAATAAAAAGTCAATTATTACTCTTCCATATCTTTGATTTATTATATTATAGCAAAACTATGATTTTAATACAACTTCTAATTCATCCACTAATTCTTCTAGTCTGTTGACAACGGCCTTAAACGAATCTTCTTTAGTTAAATCAACACCAGCATCTAATACTTGTTTAACAGGATAATCAGATCCACCAGACTTAAGTAGATTTAAGTAATTATCAAAAGCATTTTCTTTTTTGTTTTTTACGTTTTCATAAATTTTTAATGACGCTGCAAAACTAGTTGCATATTGATATACATAGAATGGTGTATAGAATAAATGAGGGATGTAAGCCCAAACAAATTCTTTAACTTCTTCCTCAGTGATATCAATGTCATAAAACTCTTTATATAAGTCAATCATGATATTAGATAATTTATCGGCAGTGATTGGTTCGTTGTTTTCTACTAATTTATGAGCTTCTAGTTCGTAGATTGCAAATAAAGTTTGACGGTAGAATGTCCCCATGATATCATCGATTGAACGTTGTAATAAAGCAATCTTCTCATTCTTAGAAGCTTTTGATTCTTTCATGACGTAATCTAATAAGTTATGTTCATTGAAAGTAGAAGCAACTTCAGCAACAAAAATTGTGTAATTTTGTAAGCTTGTTGGTTGAGTTTCAGCAGCATACATTGAATGCATAGAGTGTCCAGCTTCGTGTGCAACTGTAAAAACATTTGATAATGTTTTATCATAGTTTAATAGAATAAATGGATGAAGGTTTGGCATTGAACTTGAATAAGCACCAGTGCGTTTACCAGGTTGTTCTAAAACATCAACAAAACCATCTCGTAAAACCTCTTTGGCTTTATCTTGAAAATCTTGAGGAAATTCCTTGATAGATTTAAAGAATAATTCTCTAGCTTCATTGTACTCATATTCTTTATCAGATTTGGCAAGTTCTAAGAAACGATCGTATGTGTGATGTGTTTCTAAACCTAAGTGTTCTTTTCTAAGTTTAAGATATTTTTTTACAGCTTTGGTATTTTCTCTAGCAACTTTTGTTAAAGTCATATAAACATCTGTAGGAATATTATTATTAAATAGATAACTTTCCAAAGATGATTTATATTTTCTTGATTTCATACGTGCATAATCAGCATCTAAAACAGTTTTATAAATATTTGCATAGGTATTTTTGTGGTCTGAATAATAGTCAAAGACTGCTTCAAAAATATTCTTGCGATCTTCAGCAGTTTCGCTTTTTTGTATGAATGATCGGTAATTACTATTAGTGATGGTTACAATTTCTCCATTGTCTAACATGACATCAGTACCTTCGATATCAGCGACAGTTAAAGAGCTATATAAACTCTTACCAGCTGACGATAATTGTGAATAATTCGCTAGTAATGCTTCAGATTGATCATCTAGAATATGTTCTTGTCTTCTAAATAATTTTTCCATTGCAAATTTGTATTCTTCTAGTGACTCATTATTTTCAATAAAAGACATAACTTTTTCTTTTCCAAGTGCAATTAATTCTGGTTCTTCAAAAGATACAGCTTGTTGCAACTTAGCAAAGGCTAATTGTACTTTTTGCAAACGTGCAGCATTTTCTGAATCCTTTTTATTAAGATCACTTAATAAAGATGCGTATTGGTAGGTTCTTAGTCCGGTACTCTCGATTTCTTTTTGTAAATTAAAAAATTCTTTAAATTTTTCTTCATCATCTAATTTGCCTTTATAAGTCGCTAATTTGTCAATGGTTTCCATTGTTTTTTTATAAGCTTTTTCAAACTCATTTAGGTCTTTAAATAGATAGGTTAAATCCCATTTCATATATTCGTTCCTCCTAATATTTTGTTAAACTTATTATATCATAGAGACTGGTAAAAATGAAAAATAAACCTTTATTTTAAATGTATATATGGTATAATATTATGGAAGCGAGGTGTTTATATGATAACTTTATATACAAGTTCAAGTTGTTCATCGTGCCGTAAAGCTAAGAAGTGGTTAGATACTAATAGAATTCCTTATAAAGAAAAAAATATTATTGGTATTAAGCTAACTAGAAATGATATTATCAATATGTTAAAATACTCAGAAAATGGATTCGAAGATATTATCTCTACACGTTCAAAAGTTTTTAAGGAAAGCGATATTGAACCAGATACTATGAAATTTTCTGAATTAGCAAATTTCATTATTGATAATCCAACCATTCTAAAAAGACCTATCATCATCAATGATCAAATTATGCAAACAGGATATAATAAAGATGAGATTAGGGCATTCATACCAGCGGAATTAAGAAATTTGTCCGTTTGCACTGACGAGTGCGGAGATTGTGAATACAAAGAATGTGTTGAACGAGCAATGGCAAGAGAAAGAAATAAAGAATAATTGATTTAGATAAAGACCAATTTGGTCTTTTTCTTTTATTTTAGCCAATATTTATCATGAAAAACAATGAAAACGTTTTTACTAATGCTATCTTAATTGAAAAAAGCCTTTATATACGTTAGAATAGAAGTGTAATTTAAATAAAGGAGGACATATTATGTCAGTAAAAGTAGCAATTAATGGTTTTGGAAGAATCGGTAGATTAGCTTTCAGAATTATGTTTGGCAACAAGGATTTTGATATTGTTGCAATTAATGATTTAACAGATGCAGAACAATTAGCTTACCTATTGAAATACGATAGTTCACAAGGGAGATATGACAAAGAAGTTTCTTTTGAAGGTAACGAGTTAATTGTTGACGGAAAAAGAATCACAATTTTATCTCAACGTGATCCTGAACAATTACCATGGAAAGAAAAAAATGTTGATGTTGTACTAGAATGTACAGGTTTCTTTGCTTCAGAAGAAGGTTCAATGAAACACATCAAAGCAGGTGCTAAAAAAGTATTGATTTCTGCACCGGCAAAAGGTAATGTTCCTACAGTGGTTTATGGTGTGAATGATGAAGTGTTGACTGGAGAAGAAAAAATAGTTTCAGCTGCTTCATGTACAACAAACTGCTTAGCACCAATTGCAAAAATATTAAATGATAGTTTTGGAATTGAAAAAGGATTTATGACAACAGTTCATGCTTATACAAATGACCAAGCAACTTTAGATATTCCTCATAAAAAAGGTATTAAAGCTAGAAGAGGAAGAGCTGCTGCTGCAAATATTGTTCCAACATCTACAGGTGCTGCTGTTGCAGTAGGAAAAGTTTTACCAGAATTAAATGGTAAATTGGATGGTATGGCTTTACGTGTTCCAGTAATCACTGGTTCAGTTGTAGATTTAGTTGTTGAATTAAGCAAAGATGTAACTGCTGAAGAAGTTAACAAAGCAGTTAAAGATGCACAATCTGATACAGTTGGTTATACTGAAGATCCAATTGTTTCTTCAGATGTTATTGGCATCTCATACGGGACTTTATTTGATGCTTTATCAACAAAAGTTATGGAAGTAGATGGAAAACAATTAGTTAAAATAATCACTTGGTATGACAATGAGTATTCATTTACTGCTCAAATGATTAGAACATTAAAAAAATTAGCACAATAATTTGACTAAAAAAAGCATCTGCGGATGCTTTTTTATTAATATAAGGTGATTCAATGGACTTTTTTTATCAATGGTTAGAGGATTTAAAGGTATTGATACAAAATAATTATTGGCTAGCGCCACTAATTGGTATACTTTTACCATTTATCGAAGCGATATTTCCTTCCCTACCTTTAGCCATCATTATTTCTTTTAATCTAAGTGTATTAGGTGTAGCTTTTGGTGTGATTGAAGGTACTATTTTAACTATTCTTCTGTCGACATTAGGCTCGTTTTTAGGTATGTTCTTAATATTCTTTTTGATTAGAGTAACCTTTGCTGATTATTTTGTAAAAAAAGTGAAAAAATATAAATATGGGATGACATTTTTAAATGCAGTTGAAGGAAAAAGTAAGTGGTTTGTTTTGGCATTGTTGTCTAATCCGTTTTTACCTTCATCAGTATTGAATTATGGTTTATCACTGGCAAAAGTATCTTTGAAAAAATATATTTTGCTAACTGGAGTATCTAGATTAATTATTATCATTTTTATGGTATTTTTAGGATCAATATTCTCTTTACAAGAAAATCCCTTAAATGTTGTATGGATGATGTCGGTATACTTTATTATACTTGGTATATGGCTCTTATATCTTAACTCACTTAAGAAGAAAAAGGGGTCGTTTTTTGAGGACAAAGATTAGTATTTAAATGTTCATTTTTAATGTTTCATGTTATAATAAATTTTGAGGTGATATTACAATGAATAAAAATGATTTTATTAAGAGAAGAAAAGCATTATGTGAAAAATTAGATGATCAAAGTTTTGCTTTATTAGCTTCTGGACAAGCAAAACATAAATCTTTAGATCAAATGTATAAGTATTTTCCTGAAAAAAGTTTCTATTATTTAACAGGACTTAAAAGAGAAAATTTTGTTCTTTTATTAGCAAAAAATAAAAAAGCAAATCTTGACTTTATTTTTATAGAAGAACCGAGTGATTTTGCAACAAAATGGCTTGGAAGAAGAATGACCAAGAAAGAAGTCAGTGAAGTATCTGGTATCGACATTCAAAGAATCCATTATATTCACGAGTTAGAAGAATTTGTTGGAAAGAAATTATTACTTGATTCAAGACATTTGATTCTTGATCGTGTTCCTGAAAGTATATATTTAGATATGTATAGAGCAAAAAGTATGCAAAAACCTATTAGTTTTTTAGCGTTTGAAAAAATTATTAGAAATTACCCTGAATTGAGAATTAAAAATTTAAATGATATGATTTTTGAAATGAGAAGAATTAAATCTCAAGCGGAAGTTGAAAAAATTAAAACCGCTATAGAACATACTAAAAAAGGTATATATTCAATATTTGATTACGCAAAACCAGGCATCAACGAAAGAGAATTAGATGCAACATTTGAATATAACATTAAATTGTCAGGTTCTACAGGTATGTCATTTGATACAATTGTTGCTGGTGGCGGAAATGCTACTGTATTACATTATGTTGAAAATGACCAAACAATCAATGATAAAAATTTAGTTTTATTAGATTTAGGTGCTTTCCATGACGAATATGCTGCTGATATTAGCCGTACATTCCCAATCAATGGAAAGTTTTCAGAAAAGCAAGCTAAACTCTATAATATGGTTTTAGATGTAAATAAAAGGACTATAGAAAAAATTAAGCCAGGCATATATGTAAGAGAACTTAATGAATTTGCTAAAAATGCATTGGCTGAAGGTATGATAGAACTAGGTTACATCAATAACAAAGACGAAATTAGTGATTACTATTACCATAATGTAAGCCATTATATGGGCCTAGATGTTCATGATGTTGGAACTTATACTAAAAAACTTGAACCCGGTGTTGTTCTAACAGTTGAACCAGGTATCTATATTGATGCAGAAAAAACAGGTATCAGAATAGAAGATGATATTCTTGTTACAGAGAATGGCTTTGAAAACTTGAGTAAAGATATCATAAAAGAAATCAAAGATATAGAAGGATATTTTAACAAGAAGGAATAATATGACATATGTTGAAGGAACTATAAAACGTTATTTGTTTTATAGTGAAGACAATTCTTATTCAGTGATTAAAGTTGAAATTACTGACACAAATGATCCTGAATTAATTCGTTATGAACCCACAATTATTGTTTGTGGGTTTTTTCCTAAGTTAGATAGTCATTCAAATTATAAGTTTAATGGAGAAGTCACTCACCATGATAAGTATGGCTTGCAATTCAATGCAAAAACATTTGAGCGTGTAGTTGATCATACATATGATGGGATTATTGACTATCTTTCAAGTGATATATTTCCAGGGATAGGGGTCAAAACCGCTGAAAGAATTGTTGATTCAATTGGGCTTGATTGTTTAGATAAAATTGCTGAAGATGAAAATGTCTTAAAACAAGTACCCAAGTTGAATATAAAGCTTCAAGAGGTTATTCATCAAGGTATTATTAAAAATAGAGAAATGGAAAATACCCTTGTTTGGCTATATGGTTTTTCTATTTCACCTAATATGGCAATGAAAATATATTCACAATATGGTTTAGAAACCAAGCAAATCATTAAGGAAAATCCATATATACTCATGGAAGAAGTCGATGGAATTGGATTTAAGAGAGCAGATGAAATCGGATTAAAAATAGGTTTTGCTTATGATTCTGATATAAGAATCTCTGCAGTCATATATTATTTGTTGAGTGAGTATATGAATAAATATGGCGATACATATCTACTTGTAGATGATTTAACTCGTTTCACCTTGAGATTCCTTAATAACCAACGATCTGAAGAAGTTGATGGTGACAAAGTAAAAACCCAGTTAAACTATTTACTTGAGAGAGGGAAAGTGATTCAAGAAGAAGATAAAATATCATTAAGTTATTTATATTATGCTGAAAGATTTATTGCTAAGAAAATGATGGCTTTAACGAGTGAGGCTGATGAATCCAATGATATTACAACACATATAAATGCTTTTGAAAAAATAAATAATATTATTTATACAAAAGCTCAAAGAAAAGCTATTCACTTGGCGCTATCTAATCATATGAGTATTATCACCGGTGGACCAGGTACAGGAAAAACTACTGTAATCAAAGGAATTATTGATGTTTATAAAATGTCGAGAAATCAAAGCATAGACGAACTTGATATTCGCTTGGCTGCACCAACTGGCAAAGCGGCAAAAAGACTCTCAGAATCAACTCAGCTACCTGCAACGACAGTTCACAAGTTGCTTGGTTATGATTTTGAAGGTCATTTTAAACATGATGAACATCATCCGATTGAAGCCAAGGTATTAATTATTGATGAAGCGTCGATGATTGATTGTTTGTTGATGAGAAAACTCCTAGGTGCCATTAAAACTGGGACAATTGTGGTTTTGGTTGGAGACGCTAATCAATTGCCTTCAGTAGGGCCTGGTGATGTTTTAAATGATTTAATTATTTCTGATATTTTTCCAGTTCAACGCCTAAATATTATTCATAGACAAGCAAAAGATTCGCATATTATCTCATTGGCTTATGATGTATTAGAAAAACAGATTAGTACAGATATCCAACAAAATAAAGACGATAGAGTTTTTGTCCATGCAAAAGATGCTTATATAAGTTCTCAAGTTTTAAAGTTGATTGAAAGATTGATTATTAAAGGATATAGTCTAATTGATGATATACAAGTTTTAATTCCAATGTATAAAGGCCTGAATGGTATTGACAGAATGAATGACTTAATCCAAGAAACATTTAATGGAGAATCAAAAGATCAATCGATTTCATTTGGAAATAAGAAATTCTATTTTCAAGATAAAGTAATGCAGTTGGTTAATCAACCTGATAAAAATGTAATGAATGGAGATCAAGGCGTTGTTGTTGGCGTTGATGATGAAAAAGAACTGTTGGTGGATTTTTCAGGAAATGTTGTCAGATACAATAGGAAGGATCTTGACCAATTAACTTTGGCTTATGCAACTTCAATCCACAAGTCTCAAGGTTCAGAATATAAAGTTGTTATATTACCTTTAACATTATCTTATACAATAATGTTAAGAAAAAAACTTTTATATACCGCCATTACAAGAGCTAAAGAAATGCTTGTTATGGTTGGTAATCTAGAAGCGTTTAGAAGGGGTGTCCTTGGAAAAGATAGAAAAAGAAATACCCATTTACAGGATTTTTTATTAAAAGAAATTCAACCGAAAAATGATAATCAAATTAAAATAGAAGATTTTCTTGAAGATAACGAATAATATTTGCAAATCAATAGTAAATATTGTATAATAATTTTGAAATCTGTGATGAAGATAAGTAGTATATTAGTCTTTAAAGTTAAGAGAGTTTAGTGGTGGTGAAAACTAAACAAAGATTAGTTGCGAAGCTCCTTCTGAGAGGTGTTAATCACACACGTGTCTCGCGTTAAGAGTTTGAGTGCTAGGTAACTAGAATTAAGGTGGTACCGCGATTTAATCGTCCTTTATATAGAGGGACGATTTTCTTATTTAATGAGGTGAAAATATGAGGGAATTAAAAGGACATGAAATTAGAAAAATATGGTTGGACTTTTTTAAAGATAAAGGTCATCGTGTTGAAGAAAGCGCATCATTGATACCAAATAATGATCCTACTTTACTTTGGATGAACTCTGGTGTTGCTGCTTTAAAGCAGTATTTTGATGGACGAGTTGTGCCTAAAAATCCAAGAATTGTCAATGTCCAAAAATGTATTAGAACTAATGATATAGAAAATGTTGGTAATACCGCAAGACATCATACTTTTTTTGAGATGCTTGGTAATTTCTCTATTGGTGATTATTTTAGAGATGAAGCAATAGACTATGCTTATGAAATCTTAACTAGTCCTGACTATTTTGATATGCCTTTGAATAAATTATATTTTACTTACTATCCTACTGATCAAGAAACTTATGATAAATGGCTAGATAAAGGGATTAAACCTGAACACTTAATTCCTTCAGAAAATAATTATTGGGAGATAGGAACTGGGCCATGTGGACCTTGTACTGAAATTTTCTTTGATAGAGGTCCTGACTTCGGAGATCATACAACAGAATCAATAAAAAAAGACATTGAAAATGACCGATATGTAGAGTTATGGAATATCGTTTTATCTCAATACAATGCAAAAGATGATTTGGCAAGGGAAGATTACCCTGAACTTCCAAGTAAAAACATCGATACTGGTGGTGGATTAGAAAGATTTGCTTCTGTCTTCCAAAATGCTAAAACAAACTTTGAAACAGATTTGTTCCTACCGATTATTCATCGTTTTGGAGAAATCGCTCAATTAGAATATACAGGACAAAAATCATTTAAAATAATTGCAGATCATATAAGAACCATAACCATGGCTTTGAATGATGGTGCAATGATATCAAATGAAGGTAGAGGCTATGTTATTCGTAGATTGCTTAGAAGAGCGGTTAAACACGGCAAGCAAAACGGCGTTAACAAACCATTTTTATCTGAATTGGTTACAGTAGTCATTAATTTGATGAAAGCTTTTTACCCTGGATTAGAAGGAAAAGCTAACATTATTAAAAAGATTGTTAATAATGAAGAAGTTAAGTTTTTAGAAACTTTAAATTCGGGTGAAGAAAAACTATTTGAAATTATTAAACGAAGTAAAAATCAATTAATTAGTGGTGAAAATGCATTTTTATTATATGATACTTATGGATTCCCATTAGAATTAACAGAAGAATATGCTGAAGAAAAAGGTTATAAAGTTGATTTAAATGGTTTCAAAAAAGAAATGGAAAAACAAAAAGAGCGTGCAAGGAATGCACGTACAGATGCAGCTTCGTTATCTTCACAAAATAGTGAATACTTAGACTTTAAAGTGCCATCAGAGTTTGTTGGATATGACAGATTGGATGAAATGTCGGAAGTTATTAAAGTATTCCCAGAGGGTATAGTCTTAAAGAAGACACCATTTTATGCAACTTCTGGCGGACAACTTGCCGATAAGGGTGTTATTTATAACGATGACTTGCACTTACATGTTACAGATGTTAATAAACTTCCAAATGGACAGTTTTTACATATTATAGAGGAAAATATACCTAATAATTTAGAAGGACAAGTTGTTAGAGCAAGTGTTGATCAAGAGAATAGACAATTTACTGAGTATCATCATTCAGTGACACATCTATTGTTTAAAGTCTTAAGAGACTCTTTAGGAAAACATGTCTCACAACAAGGTTCACAAGTATCAAGCAACGGATTAAGGTTTGACTTTAATCACTTTGAGAATTTAACTGATAAAGAAATATTAAATATTGAAAAATCAGTTAATGATATGATTCAAGAAGAGTACTCTACATCAACCTCAATTCTTTCAGTTGATGAAGCGAAAGAAAAAGGTGCTATTGCAGAGTTTGGTGAAAAGTATACTGATAAAGTAAGAACAGTTGACTTGAAATACACCCTAGATTTATGCGGTGGAACGCATGTTAAGGATATTTCTGATATAGAAAGATTTGCGATAAAAGCTGTGTATTCTATTGGTTCTGGTATTTATAGGATTGAAGCTCTTGCAAATGATAAAGTTGATGATTTATTAAATGAATTAACTGGACTTAATGAGGATATTGAAAATTTAAGAAGAAAAGCAAATAAAATTTTAGAACAAGCACAAAAAGATAAAATTAATTTAAGTATTGGTTTAAAAGATAATTATCAAGCAAAGGGTTCTTATAAAGATGTTATTCATCAAAGAGAATTGTTGAAGGTATTACAACAATCCGTAAAATCATTAGAAAAAGAGTATAATCGATTAAAAGAATCACAATCTTTAAATAAGGTAGGAGACTTCACAGAAGATACTTATGATAATAAAATCATATCTCTTGTAGAGGGTGTGAGTGGTTCAGTACTTAAACAATTAGCAGATGATTTAATAGAAACTTTAGATAATGGATTTGTTCTATTAGCTACTGTAAACAAAGGAAAAGTTATCTTTGTTGCGAAAAGTAATGATAAAACAATTGATGCTGGTAAAATTGTTAGAGAAGCTGCGATAATTTGTGATGGTTCTGGTGGAGGTAGAAAAGATTTTGCTCAAGCTGGTGGTAAAAACCCAACAAAAGTTAATCAAGCAATAGATAAAGTTAAGGAACTTGTCTTATGAAAATATTAGGTCTAGATTTAGGCTCGAAGACATTGGGTGTAGCAAGTTCTGATACATCTCAAACCATTGCTTCTAGAATTTCAACCATAACTTTCGAACCCAATAGTTTTAAATTTGCAATTAGACAGTTAAATGAATTGATAGATTTCACCCAATATGAGAAAATAGTCCTGGGCTTGCCAAAGAATATGGATGGTAGTTTAGGATCTCAAGCTCAAGACACATTGGTTTTTAAAAGAAAACTTGAGGGATTAACAAATTTAGAAGTTGTGTTATGGGATGAAAGATTAACATCTAAAATGGCAAATGCCATGATGATAACGGCTGATCTAAGTCGTAAGAAAAGAAAGAAAAAAGTAGACTATGTTGCAGCTACGATTATATTACAAAGCTATTTAGATAGCAGAAAGTGAGGAAAGATATGACAGATTTACAAGATACTATCATCTTAACAGATGAATTAGGTAACGAATTAACTGCAAGAATCATTTTAACTTTTGAATCAGAAGAGTTTAATAAATCATATGTTGTTTATAAATTAGATGATGATGATAATGATGAGTTCCATGCAGCAAGTTTTGATCCTGAAGATGGTGACGAAGGTTCACTAGGACAAATCGAAACTGATGCTGAATGGGATTTAGTTGAAGAAGTTTTAGAAAATTTCTTAGACGAAGCAGAAGAAAAAGAAGAAAAATAACATGAATCAAGAATATCTAAGGAATGTAAATAAACCGTTTAAAAACAAAATAGTTGATAGTTTAAAACAACAAGCAAAAACGGAACACATACCCATCATGACTGATGAAGGTATTCATTTCTTGATTCAGATCATTAAAATTCACAATGCAAAAAAAGTGCTAGAGATTGGGACTGCTATAGGTTATAGTTCTATTCTTATGGCACTTTTTACCAATGCTAAAGTAACGAGTGTAGAGAGAAACGAAACTTTATTTAACGAAGCTAAAAAAAACATTGTCATGGCAAAACAAGAAAATAATATTTCATTAATTCTAGGTGATGCTAATGAAGTTATCATCGAAGACACAGACTATGATGTTATTTTTATTGATGCTGCAAAAGCTTCTTATATAAAGTTTTTTGAAAAGTACTCTAATAATCTTAAAACTGGAGGCATTATTATATCCGATAACTTGTTGTTTAAAGGTATGGTTGCCCACCCAGAAGATATTGAGAGTCGAAACAGAAAGCAATTAGTAAGAAAAATTGATCGTTATAATGAGTTTATTATAAATCATCCAGATTTTGATTCATATATATATGACATTGGAGATGGTTTATCAATATCTATTAAGAAATAGGTGAGTATTTTGAATATAGTTGCAAGGTTAAAATCTAGAGATGAAATTGAACGTCTTGTAGACTTAGGTGTCGATGTTTTGATGATAGATACTAAGGATTTAACTACAAAATCATTGTTTCCTTTTGATCAAAATGATTTAAGTGAAATAGATCAGTTGATAAAAAATTACGATGTTAATTTATATGTATATGTCAATAAGATGATACATGAAAATGATTTAGAAAATTTAAATCAATGGATGAAATTGTTTAAAACAGTTGATGTTGATGGTATTGTTATTAATGATTTTACTGTCTATGTGGTAGCGAAGGACCATGGTTTGGAAAATAAAGTGATTTACCAACCTGGAACAATGAACACCAATACTTTTGATGCTATGTTTCTCGAAGGTAAAATAAAAGGTATGACATTATCAAAAGAAATCACTCTTGAAGAAATTTTAGAAATTGTAAAATCACCTTCTAAAATTAATTATTCTTTGGTAGGTCATGGGTATATAGATATGTTTTACTCAAAAAGAAAGTTGATAACAAATTATTTTATTCATAAAAACCGTAAGTTTCATAAGATTAAAGGTAATCATCATTTTGTTCTTGAAGAAAAGACAAGAGATAACATTTATTATCCTATTCTAGAAGACCAGATTGGCACACACATCTTTAGAGATAAAAAATTGATTTCATTTGATGAAATTGATCATATCAAAGAATATATTACAGATTTCTTTATAGAAAGATTATTTATTGATGATGAGGAATATTATGATACTATTCAAGCTTATCAAAACAAAGAACTTCAAGATATATTCTTAAATCGTTATAAGAATTTTAATAATGGTTTTTATTACTTGCCAACAGAAAAGACAAAAGGTGAGCGTCATGTTGACTGAGTTATTAGCACCGGCAGGTAATTTATACAAAGCAAAGATTGCCTTATTATATGGTGCAGATGCAGTATATATCGGTGGTAAACAATTTTCATTAAGAGCAAGAGCATCAAACTTTGATTTATCAATGATTAAAGAACTTGTTGAATTTGCTCATCATATTGAGAAAAAAGTTTATGTAACAATGAATATGGTTTTCCATGATGAAGATGTATATGGTTTAGATGATTATTTAGTTGAGTTGGATAAAATTAATGTTGATGCTATTATTTGTTCAAATATGATAGTGATTGAAAGAGCCAAAACCTTAACTGATTTAGAAGTTCATTTATCAACACAATTTTCATTAACCAATTCAAGTTTAGCTAATTATTTTTATCATCAGGGTGTTAAACGGGTGGTTTTATCTAGAGAAGCTTCTTTAGATGAAATAAAAAGAATACAAGAAAATTCATTAGCTGATCTAGAAGTCTTTATACATGGGGGAATGTGTGTTTCATATTCTGGCCGATGCACCTTATCAAATTACACTGTATTAAGAGACGCCAACAGAGGTGGATGTGCACATACATGTCGGTGGTTGTATAACCTTTATGAAGATGATACGTTATTATCAGATGATTATGATTTTCAAATGTCTTCCAAAGATTTAGAAGCTACCAATTATATTAAAGATTTGTTGGACTTAAATATTGCTTCTCTAAAGGTTGAAGGCCGAATGAAGTCGATTCATTATATTGCAACAGTTATTAATACCTATAGAATGATGATTGATGACTATAAAATTGGTTGTTTAAGACCGATCGAACAATATCAAACTGAGATTAAAAAAGCAGAAAATCGATTAACATCTCATGGTTTTTTTGAGGGAGACACAACAGTCGATCAACAACTTTATAATAGTAGAAGTGAAGTTCCGACCAAGGAATTTGTCGGTTTGGTAAAGGACTATGATAGAGAAAAACAAGAACTAATTGTTCAACAAAGGAATTATTTTGAACCTGGCGATTGCTTAGAAATATTAATGCCAGATAAAACCATCATACAATTTCAAGTAAAGAACATTGTAGATGAAGATGGTATTGAATTAGATGCAGCTAGACATCCATTACAAATTATTAAGATTTCTTGTCCGGTAACGATAATGGATAATAGCATGATTAGAAAAATTATATAAAAAAATGTTTTAGGAATATAATAAATATATGTTATAATATTAAAATGTAAAGGGGACTATTATGGAAAACAAATTTAAATTAACACAGTCTGGTTATGACCAACACAAAAAAGAATTAGAGGAATTAAAAGGTCCAATTAGAGAAAAAAATTTACTAGATTTAAAAGAAGCTAGAGCTCAAGGGGATTTATCTGAGAACGCAGATTATGATGCTGCAAGAGATGAACAAGCTCGAATTGAAGCTCGTATTAAAGAAATTGAAAACATTTTAAAAAATAGTGTCATTATTAATGAAAATAGTCGTTCTAGACTTATTTCAGTGGGTAAACAAGTCACTGTAAAGTTCGTTAAGCAAAATCTAGAAAGACAACTAAAAATAGTTGGTTCTGTTGAAGCGAATCCTTTAAACAACCAAATTTCTGATGAATCACCTTTAGGGAAAGCGCTTATCGGAAATAAAAAAGGGCAAACAGTAAACTATAAAGCAGAAACAGGAAAAGATATTACTGTTGAAATTGTCGATGTAAAATAGTTATTGTGGGGTTGGAATTGTGATAGGAATTATTGGTGCACTTGATATAGAGTTGAATTTCTTTTTTGAAAAAATGATCATCGCTAAGACAGAATTGATTGGCGATAAAACTTTTTATCTTGGAAAAATTAATAACCACGAGGTAGTCATTGTAAAATCAGACATTGGTAAGGTCAATGCAGCTATTACAGCAACTGTTTTAGCAAGCCACTATCATGTTGAAATAATTATTAACACTGGTGTTGCTGGCGGATTAAAACCAGCCGAGTTGGGTGATATTATTTTAGGTGAAGGTATTGCATATTTTGATGCTTCTCTCACTGCGATTGATGATATTCCATATGGAAAAATGGGAGATGACCCTTTACTTGTGAATAGTGATAAAAAATATCTAAGTATGGCAAGAAAGATTTTTGATGGGCTTGGTTATGATTATCGCGTTGGTAATATTGTTTCTGGCGATAAGTTCGTAACAAAATTACGTTATCTAGATAAAATCAGTAAAAACGTTTCTAATATACTAGCGTGTGAAATGGAAGGGATGGCAATTGCCATGACAGCCCATAAGTTTAGTATTCCGTTCATATCTGTTAGAGGGATTTCCGATATGGTTGAAGAGAATTCTCAAACCATTTCATATCAAAAAATCTCTAAAGAAGTCGCTAGAAAAAGTTCAAACTTTGTTATTGCTTTTTTAGAGGCGCTCAATGAATCAAATTAATCTTGATAATTATTTAATTAATTATCAAGTTTTTTTCAAAAAGATAAAACATATGTACCTTAGATATGAAGAAGATACAATTAAAATCACCTGTAATAAAATGATTACACAAAAATCAATAGAGGCATTTATTGTTAAACATAAAAGTTGGATATTGAGACATCACTTGATTGAAAAATTTAATTTATATAACCTGAAGTCTATGTTTATATGGGGAATTAACTATAAAGTTATTATTGATGAAAGTATCTCAAATCACGTAGAATTTGACCAACAATATATTAGAATAAAAAGTAAGAATTTCGATGAGAAAAAAATAGAAAAATTTTATAAGAGCCTGGTATTAAAAGAAGTAGAGAAGATAATCGATAACTATAAACATGTAATTGAACCAAATATATTATTAAATAATATGACATATAAGGCTCAATTAATGAAAACTAGGTTAGGAAGTTGTATTGCTAGCAAACGGATTGTAAAAGTGAATTCCTTATTAGCGCGACTAGATAAGAAATACTTGAAATTAGTTTTATTTCATGAATTGACCCACTTAAAAGTATCAAACCATTCAAAATCTTTTCATACTTTATTGGAGAAAATTCATCCAAATCACAAAATTATAAACAGAAATCTAAAAAATGAAATAAAAAGTTTTGTTTACTGATTGTTTTCAGTACACTGAAAAATAGACATTTACCGAACTTTTATGTATAATATGAATGGTGTCGGAGGTTAAGATGATTGAGATCTTTTTAAGAAAAAAATATTTTTACCCCAATGAATATCATCAAACAATCTTTGATATCGATTTCAAAGCATTGAAAGAGAAAGATATTCGTTTTATTTTAATTGACTTAGATAATACATTGATACCATACGATGTACAATTAGCAAATGATCAAATAAAATTATTAATGGAGCAACTTGAGTCACTTGATTTAAAAGTGATGATTATTTCTAATAATAAGCAACGAAGAGTAAAAACCTTTTGTGATAATCTTGGTTGTGATTATATATATAGTGCAAGAAAACCTTTTAAGTACGGGTTTAAAAAAGCTCTTAAAAATCTAAATCATCCACCCAAAGATCAAGTAGCCTTAATAGGTGATCAATTTATGACTGATGTTTTCGGTGGGAATAGGATGGGGTTCTATACGATTGTTGTAGATGCGATTAAAAGAAAATCTGAAAAATGGTATACAAAACTTAATCGTCGTCTAGAAAGAAAAATTTTAGAAAGACTAAAAAGAACTGATTTAGATTATTATGAGAAATTACATTTAGAGGGAAAGAGGTAAACAATGTTTGAAGATGCATATTGTAATGGCTGTGGTTCGAGAATTCAAAGTTATGATGATAAAAAGCCCGGTTACGTAAATAAAGAACTATTGAAAAGCAGATCTGAAGATGAATTGGTTTGCCAACGCTGTTTTAGAATTAAAAATTATTCAGAAACATTTCCATATGAAGTCTCTAACGATGACTTTTTAGAAGTTGTTGATAAAATTAAAAATGAAGACGCTTTAATTGTAAAAATCGTTGATATATTTGATTTTTCTGGCTCTTTTGTACCAGCTATTAAAACATTAACTGAAAAGAAAGACGTTTTATTGGTTGGAAATAAAGTGGATTTACTACCAAAAAATGTTAAACAAAAGAAAATTTTAAATTGGTTAAAAGTGATGTTGAAAAACCAAGGATTTTCTGTCTTGGATAGTGTTTTGGTTTCTGCCAAATATGGAGATAATTTTGATGAGTTAATGAAATTAATTTATAAACATAAGGGTAAAAGAAATGTTTATATTGTTGGTTCTACCAATGTAGGGAAATCAAAAATCATCAACCAAATTTTAAAAAGATATTTAGGAGCCGCTTCAAATATAGTTACTGAGTCTTTATCGCCTCATACAACCTTAGGAATGATTGGATTTAATCTTGTAGATGGCTCAATTATTTATGACACCCCTGGTGTCATTAATAAACATCAGTATATGCATTATCTTTCTAGAAAGTCTTATAAGTTAACTTATCCTCAAAAAGAAGTTAAGCCGTTGGTTTTTCAGTTGAATGAAGAACAAACTTTGTTCTTTGGAGGTTTGGCAAGATTAGATATCATATCTGGTGAAACTTGTGATATGATTAATGTTGTTACTTATTTTTCTAATAAATTAAATATTCATCGAACAAAGACTGAAAAAGCAAATAGATTATATAAAGAAAAATTATATAGTTTGTTATCGCCACCAATTTCTAATGAAGAAGAATTACCTAAATGGGTCTATCATGAGTTTAGAATTCGAGATAACCAAAAATATGATATCGTATTTTCAGGTTTAGGTTTTGTGACCTTGAGAGCGCCATTCCACATTAAGGCTTATGCACCTTTTGTTGTTGGTGTCTATACAAGAATGGCAATTATTTAATGAAACAGCAACTAATAAAAAAAGTCAATGAGTACTTAGTCAATGTTTTTGAAAAAGATAAAAAAAGACTTAACCATACTCATAGAGTTAAAGAAATGGCCTTAAAATTAGGTGAAATTCATCATGTTGATTTATATAAACTTGAGTTAGCTTCTTTATTACATGACTTTACTAAAAATGATTCAATGGATGATATAATTGATTTGGCAAAAAGAAAGTTTTCGGAAGAGGATTTAAAAGGCGTACCAGTTGGCTGTTTACATGCTTATTCAGCGTGCGTAAAAGCTGAACTTGTGTTTGGAGTTGAAGATCAAGAGATTTTAAATGCAATTACTTATCATTGTAGTGGTAGGGTTTTTAAATCAAAAGTTGAACAAGTTATCTTTATTAGCGATTATATAGAAGAAAGCAGAATGTTTGTTGATGAATCTTTACGAGATATGGCTAAAGATGATTTAGATTTAGTCACTTATCATATTTTAAATTTTACAATCAACTATTTAAAAAGCAAAAATGAAGATGTATCTAAATTATCAAAAGATGCATTGGCTTATTATAAAAAGAAAGCGGAGGTAATTAATGAGCGTTAGTTTAACAAAGGTTTACAATACATTATCAGATTTGAAATTATATGATATATCAATATATGATTTCCGAGGACAATCTCCTTTTTTTGATTATCAAATAATTGCATCTGCATCTAACGAAAGACAAGCTCATTCATCGATTGAGTTTATAAAAAAAATATTGGATGACAATGACAATTTTCATATAGAAAGCGACAAAAATAGTCGATGGGTTTTGATTGATTTAAAAAACATTATTATTCATGTCATGCATAAAGACACTAGAAATGATTATCAAATCGAAAAATTATTTTATGATCGTAAGAAAGTGAATGTTGAGGATCTTAACGATGGAGTATGATTCTCTAGCAAGTTTTTATGATGCCTTTATCGATGAAGATGTTTATGAACAATATTTAGATTATATTTCAAAGTATACAAGTGTTGGTTCCGCGCTGGACATAGGTTGTGGTACAGGTAACTTGTCTATTCAATTAGCCCGGTCGGGTTATGAAGTTCTTGCGACTGATTTAAGTGAAAATATGCTTTACATTGTTTCACAAAGAGCAGAAAACGAAGGGCTAGAAATAGAAGTAGGAGTCTATGACCTTTTAGATCCAATTGATTACGATTTTGATTTAATCATTGCTTCTATGGATGTCATTAATCATTTATCTGATTTAGAAGATGTCGAATTTGGTTTTACCAATATATACAATAGTTTAAAAGACAATGGTATTTTTATCTTTGATATATTATCAGTTGAATTTATTGATGCTTTTGATGGTTATGAGGAAATAGATGAAGAGTTTAATTTTCATTGGCAAAGCAAAAAGGGTGATAAACCCCATAGTATTATCCATACCATTAAGGTGGAAAACGAGGATAATCCACAAGAGATACATATTCATGAACAAACCCATGAATATCCTGAATATGAAAAAATCATTGAAAAAGTTGGTTTTAAACTTATCGATTCAAGGATATTGCCTGAAAGAAAAATATTCGTTGTGCAAAAATCAAAATAAAACACTCTTAAAAATGAGTGTTTTTTTTAAAGACTAATCACCTTTGCAGAGTAATATTTAATTGAGGTGATTATATGAGTTGGATAAAAAACAATATAGGAATTATTCTTATATTTATTGGGATTATTGGATTTATTATAGCCAATAATATTGTTGGAAGAGCACCTGCTAATGAACCGAATCAAGAACTCACCACAGAGACGAATATTTTGTATGGTGAGATTCAGGTTGAGATTAAAGGAGAAGTTCAACTTCCAGGTATTTATATTTGTCAAAATAATTCAAGGTTATTGGATTTAATTAATCAAGCTGGTGGCTTAACCGAAGAAGCTGATTTAGATAAAATCAACCGATCACAAAAGTTAGAAGATGAAATGGTCATTATCGTACCTAGAAAGACTTCTAATACCAATCAAAGTCCTCTTATACAACGCTACATTAATGTTGAAGTTAAAGGGGAGGTATTGAACCCCGGTCTTTATAAGTTGGAGGAGAATGCCATTATCAATGATTTAGTTGAAGCGGCAGGTGGTTTTACCTTGAATGCCAATACGAGTTTAATTAATCTAGCTGAAAAACTCTTTGAAGGAGATTTAATAAATGTCACCTGCTTTGATGATTTGAGTATATACGTAGAAATTAAAGGACAAGTCACTTATCCTGGTGTTTACAATATGGAATCTGGAGAATTAGTTATTGATTTAATCAACAAAGCAGGTGGTTTGTTAGAGGATGCATATACTGGTGATATTAATTTGGTAGAGCCACTAAGCAATCATCAAGTTGTTTTTATTGACTCAATCAAAAATAATGAAAATCTTCTAGCTGTGGATATTAAGGGTGCTGTTAAAAATCCTGGTGTTTATTATTTTAATAATGGTGATAGAATTTTAGATATTGTTAATATAGCTGGCGGTTTTAAAGAAACTGCTGACTATGAAAATATCAATTTATCTGAGTTTGTTTCAGATGAACAGGAAATAATAATACCAAGCATTGAATCCGATATAATGATGGCAGTTGATTTAAAAGGTGAGGTAAAATATCCTGGTGTGTATTACTTGAAAGAGGGATCTAGAGTTATGGATTTGATTAGATTGGCAGGTGGTTTTAGACCTGATGCAGATACCCTTAAACTGAACTTGTCACAAACACTTTTTGATGAAGACTTAATTATTGTAGAAAAAGTTGTTTCAACTCAGGAAAATATTTTTGTAGAAATTAAAGGTGAAGTCTACTTTCCCGGTGTTTATACAATGAGACCCGGAGATAGGTTATTAATGTTAATAAATAGAGCAGGTGGTTTTACTGGCGATGCAGACCAAGATGAAGTAAATTTAACTAGGGTATTATCAGATGAAGAAGTTATAAACATACCTAGTTTGTTTGATGAAAAGATTTATGTTAGTATTTCAGGTCAAGTATTTAATCCTGGAACTTATTATGTCAATAAAAACATTGAACTTTTCGATTTGATATTTATTGCAGGTGGTTTAACCATTAATGCAGACTTAGAAAAAGTTGATTTTAATCAAGCTATCTCTGACTCAACAAGCATATATATTCCAAGTATAGAAGAAGAAGTTCCTGGGTTGCCAAATTCACCTATTGGCAAAGTGAATATTAACACTGCGAATATAGAACAATTACAAACATTATCGGGTGTAGGTATTATATTGGCTGAAAGAATCATCGAGTACAGAGATATGAATGATGGGTTTGAAACAATAGAAGAAATCATGGAAGTCTCTGGAATAAAAGAATATATTTATGAAAAAATTAAAGACCATATTACTGTATAATGCGTCTAAATATGCTCATATTGCTTTTATATTAACTTTTTTCATACTTGGTACTAAGTATTATTACACAATTGTTTTGGGTTTTATTTATCTTATATTTGTATATAGAAAAACAAAATATCTTTGTTTGATTGCTTTTGTTTTAATAATGGTTATTGGAATTAGATATTGGCAGATAAATCACATGCAAAGAGAATCTTTACCCATTCAAGCAGAAGTGATAGAGCTAGATGGTAACTCTTTAATTGTTCGCTCGAAAAACAAATACATGGTATATGTTGATGATCCTAATATATATAAACCCGGAATGATACTAAATATTAAGGGAAGATATACTGAAATTGACCAAATGCATATTGAGCATAACTTTAATTATACTGAGTATTTAACAACACAAAATATTTTAGGTATCATAAATCCTAGTCAAATAAGCATTATTAATCAAAAATGGAATATTCATCTTATCTCTTATAAAATTAAAAATTACTTTGAAGATCAATATCCTGAGAAGGTTTCTACTTATATGAAATTGTTTATATTAGGTCATAAGGATGATTTGGATGAATCAGTGATAAATCTATCAAATAACTTGGGTATTTCTCATCTGTTTGCTATTTCAGGCATGCATCTAGGCTTGATACTACTCATCATTAATAAAATATTAAGTTTATTCTATTTTAAGAAGCAAACTTATCAAATGATTCTAATCATGTTTTTATTATTCTATAATAGTATTACTGGCTTTTCTATATCCATTGTCAGAGCATCATTATTCTTTTCTATTGTCTTACTGTCCAAAGAAAGTAGGTATCGTTTCACTGCGAGTGATTATTTATCCTTTATATACGTATTTTTTCTTATTTACAATCCCTATTTTATCTTTGCTTTGGGTTTTCAACTCTCATTTTTAATGGCGTATATTTTAATTTTATTCAAGCACTATTACATTGATAAAAAAGGGGTTAGGAAAATATTTTATATTTGTTATATTGCGATTATATTTTCTTTGCCTATAACGTTAACAATCAATAAATCAATCGGATTATTGAATGTATTCATTAATCCTATATTTATTGTTTATGTCAGTTTTATTTTATTACCTGGTGCCATTGTTCTACTGATATCGCCTTATCTTAGTCAGGTATACCTGTATTTGATTAGAGCTTTTGAAGCACTTATGGAATATGTTATGGATTATAATGTTTTTATTCAATTTAATTTTTCTAATTCATATTCTAAAGGTGTTTTTTGGTTGATTGTCATTATGTCTTTTTTGTACTATAGGCATTTCAAAAAAAGAATAATAATATTATGGTTAATCTTTTCTTTTTTAATATTTCAAACCAACTTAAGACATGATGATACTAAAGTTGTTATATTTGATGTCAATCAAGCAGATGCAACTTATATACAAACAAAGGATTGTAAGCTATTAATTGATACAGGTAACGCTGATGATTATGATACCCTTATAAATTACTTTAAAGGTGAAAATATTCATGAACTTGATGCGATTATTTTAACCCATCAACACCTTGATCACTATGGAGAAATTCAAGACATACTTGCAGCTATAAAAGTAAATAGAGTTTATGTTTCAAGAGAATACGATACATTTAAACAATCAATCCAAAAGGTAGTTTCTGAAGGTGACGAGATAACTTGTGGCCAGACTTTATTTCATGTAATCAATGGGAATCAAGGATTAAGGAATGAAAATAATAACTCATTGGTTATATATACAAATATTAATCAAGAGAGCTGGTTATTTGCGGCAGATATAGAAGAAGAGATAGAAGAAAAAATAATAAGAAAATATCATTTTAAAATAGATCATTTAAAAGTTGCTCATCATGGTTCAAACACTTCTTCAATCAGTGCGTTTATTGAACACTTTCAGCCTAAGAATGCATACATCTCAGTTGGAAAGAATTCATATGGTTTACCAAATGAAAAAGTTATTGAAAACTTAAACACTAAAGTAGAGAATATATACATAACAAAAGAAATAGGAAGTATCAATATTATTTATGGAAAATTATATTCCTATAAGTATTTTTATTATAATGGCAAAAAAGGATATGAAATCAATTTGAATATATAAAATCACTAGGTTTTATGATATAATATTTTATGTAAAAAGAGAGGTTTTTATGAACAAACATAGTTATTTATTATATGGTGACAATCATTATTCAATAAAAGAAAAAACCAGTCGTATCTTCGAACAATTTGAGGTTCCAGAAGATGCGATTGAAGTATATGATTTTGAAGAAACTGGTTTGCATATCGCTTTGTCTAATGCTTTGACTTTACCTTTTTTAGTAGATAAAAAAGGTGTTGTTATACGCAATTCAAACTTTTTAACAAAAAAAGGAAAAGCGACTGATGATGAAATTGAAGATTTAATGCGTTTTTGTAAGATGAATATTCCAGAAACAATCATGATTATTCAAGCACCCTATGAAAAGTTAGATGGCCAGAAAAAAATTGTAAAATTTCTAAAAAAACACATCGTTACAGAAGCATACAATCATGATCAAAAGTTTAATGTTTATGATTTTGTGAAAGAAAAATTACGCGAAAATGAACTCAAAATAGAAGCTTTTGCATTAACTCAATTTGTGAATAGAATTAATCATGATTTAGATAGTGTTAATAATGAAGTATCAAAACTAATTTCTTTTGCAAAGGATAGAGAAATTATTAATTCAGAAATGGTTATGCAAATTACAAGCAAGGATATTGATGAAAATATTTTTAATTTGGTTAATGCATTAATTGAAAAAAACAAAGTAAAATTAATGGATATATATAATGATTTAAAAGAGATTAATACTAGTGAAATTTGGATGCTTTCAACATTATCAAATAAATTTATGGAAATGTTACATACAAAATCTTTATTGAGTTTGGGTTATTCACAAAAAGATATTATGTCATATTTTAGAGTGTCAAGTGGTCGAGCATATTATATGAAAAAAAATGCAGAAGAGATTAGTTACAGTCAATTAGAAAAGCATATTACTGACCTAGCTGATTTAGATTATCGAATTAAAAGTGGTAAAATAGATAAAACGAATGGACTAGAACTATTCCTTTTAAAAACATAAAAAGACACTAAAAAGTGTCTTTTTCTATATAAATAAAAACGTTCGCAATACGAACGCTATTCATTATTTATTATATCTTCATTTCCTATAAAGAGTTTACTTTTCTAGATAAACGAGCTTTTTGTCTGCTAGCATAGTTCTTATGATGGATACCTTTAGCAACACTTTTATCAATTTTTTTGAATGCATAATTTAAATAGTCAACTGCATTGTCTTTTTCACCGTTTTTTACAGCTGCTTCAACTTTCTTGATTGCTGTTTTTAAAGAAGATTTAAAAGATGCATTAGCAAGACGTCTTTTTTGATTTTGAATATTACGTTTCTTTTGTTGTTTGTTATTAGCCATGATTTCACCTCCATACGTATAGCGTTATTATTTTATCAAATAAACTCGAAAAAAGCAACAATTAAAAGTTGAAAAGAACAATTAAATCTTATTATATTATCTATGTCTTGGTTTAATCGATAAAAAACGATATAATATAGACAGTATAGTAAAAGGAGAGCCTGCAGTTATGGAGTTGAAGACCAAGGATATTAGTAAAACTAAATTCAATAATAATCGATTTTCTTTAACAAACGGACAAATTTTTTTGCTTGGTATTTTAGAAGAAAATGTAACTAAAGATAGTCCGGTTTTTGTAGCCAAAAGCGAACCTAAAAACAAAGAATTATTTAATCCTTTATTTACAATTATTAAAGCAAATAATCAATTACTTAGTCCCAATTTTCATCAACCCATTAATCATTCTCAAGCATATCAACTTGAAGAAGATATTGTCTATAGATCAACAACATATCTTGTTGATGATATTAAGATTTTTATTGAGAGCGAGCGCTTCTTAGACAGAGAAGATATGATTGTTTATACTCAATATAGATTTAGAACAAGTGGACAAATGACTATTGATTTATATCACGGTATTGATGATACAAGTATAGTGGCTGATGGCGGGGTAAATGCCATTAGGTCGAAATTACATGACATGTCTTTAAAAACTATTGATGATGAGTATATAGCGATAATATATAATAAAGATTTTAGGCACAAAAATTGGAATGAAAAGAACCAACCTACTGAACATTATAATATTGTCACTGAAGCTGATCGGACTTATACGTTAACAAAAGTTATTGGCTATGGGCCAACAATAAGACGCTTAAAGAAATTGTTAAAGTATAAAATGAATCAATCATATGAGACAATTAAGGAAGACCACATTCAATATAAAAAAAATGAACTAAGAAATAATTTAATGAATGTTGTGAACAATAAAAAATTAGATGTCATATTGGCTTATGTTTACAGGCAATATTTGAATGATTTCCCTTGTTCGCTTTCTATAAATCAAACAGGTCTAAATATTTTTTCACAATTATATTTTCATTTGTTTAACAAACCTGAAAAAGCTCGAGAAATTCTATTGAGTCAAATAAGTAAACTTAAGCAATATAAAAAGTTTGCAGAAAGTTTAGGTTACCAAGGCGCAATTGTCATAGATAATTTGAACGATTTTTATGCTGGCAATAGAACAATCTACCAGGGAGCTTTCTTGATATACATGATTGATTTATATCAAGAAATGACAAATGATTTATCATTGATTAATGCTGGAGTATTAGAATTATCGATAGAGATTACTAAGTTCTATGTTAGTTATGGCGAAAAAACTAATAAAACAAGTCAAATAGATTTCAATAATGTATCAAATTTAAATCTTACATTAAACCATATTAACAATCATACGTTCACAAATCATTTAATACGAAAAGCAAGTGAGATTACGAAATTATTAATTTCATCAAATATACATTCGGAGAATTTATCAAGATATAGTCAAACTGAACTTAGTGGACACATTGATAAATTAAATGAACTTCATAAGAAAATATTTATACAAGACTTAAACGATAATGATTTGCTTTATCCATATCAAAATTTTATGATAGATATGGAAACCAACCGCTTGGAAACAAAAAATGAAACAATGAAATTATTTTTAGACCAATTTATGTTATTTATGTTGTTCAATAAAAATTATAGTATGAAAGAAATAGAAAAGAATATTGGATATTTTTCTAAATTAGCTAATCAATCAAAATTAAATCAATTATTTTTTAATCTTGTTTCAAATGATATAATAAAAGATGAAGATTTCAAACAATTTATTCAGTCAGTATCCATTTTTAAGGAATCATTATTAATAAATAGTCAAGGAATAGATTTTGGTGTGATGGGGCTAGTTTATATGTTTGTGACTTATCGTCTAAGTGGTTTAAGATATGATAAACACAAGTTCACAGTAGATTCGCTAATATCCAAAGATATTCGAAGATTAGAATATGATATACACTATCGTCAATTTGTAGGTGCTGTTAAAATCAAAAGAAATAGCGCTAGACTAGAGTGGAAGTAATAGAGGAGGAAGTTATGAAAAGAAAAACAAAAATTGTATGTACCATTGGACCAGCTATAGATACACCTGAAATGATTGAAAAGATGATTCACGCAGGAATGAATGTTGGAAGACTTAATTTTTCTCATGGTAACCATGAAGAACATAAAAATAGAGTCAAGATGATACGATCGATTTCTAAGAGACTTAATAGGTATATCGGTATTATGGCAGATACAAAGGGACCTGAGATTAGAACCGGAGATTTTAAAGATGGTGGACAAGAGTTTACCAAGGGCGATATAGTTAAAGTTGTTAGAAAGCCGGTTTTAGGCACTAAGGAATCATTTTATATTACCGCAGATGAATTGTTTGATGATGTGAGTGTTGGAGATTTCTTATTAATAGATGATGGAAAAATGAGATTGGACATCCAAAAAGTTGAAAAAGACTCGTTAGAATGTATTGTGTGGAATTCGGGCGTTATCAAAAGTAAAAAAGGTGTTAATGTTCCGAATGCAAAATTAACAATGCCTTTTATATCTGATAAAGATGATGCAGATATTCGTTTTGCAGTTGAACAAAAAGTGGATATGATTGCTTTATCTTTTGTTAGAAGAAAAAGTGATATTCTTGCAGTTAAAGAAATCCTAAAAGAAGTTGGCGGAGAAAATATTGAAATCATCGCCAAGATAGAGAATCAAGAAGGTGTCGATAATCTAGATGAAATCTTAGAAGTTACTGATGGTATAATGGTCGCTAGAGGAGATTTAGGAGTTGAAGTTTCAACACAACTGGTTCCAATTTATCAAAAGAAAATTATTGCTAAAGCAAATGAAGTTGGTAAGCCAGTCATCACAGCAACACATATGTTGGAATCAATGATGAGGTCACCAAGACCAACACGAGCAGAAGCAAATGACGTGGCTAATGCAATATTAGATGGATCTGATGCCATTATGTTATCGGGTGAAACTGCCGCTGGTGAATATCCAGTTGAATCAGTATTAACAATGGATACCATTGCAAAAGCCATTGAAGAAACTATTGATTATGAAGTCAAACTTTCAAAATCAATTAAGACATCTCATCAAACAACCAATGATGCAATTGGGATTGCTGTAAGTCAAACTGTTCTGGCACTACCTCATGCAGAAGTTATTATTGCTTTTACAGAAACTGGTGGTACAGCAAAAAGGATGGCAAAATTCAGACCAGCAGTTCCTATTATTGCCATTACTGATAATATTGAAACGTGCCAAAGACTATCTTACTATTGTGGTGTTTTTGCATCACTTGGTGAAAATGTCACTGATTTAAAATTACATGATAAAGTTGCAACTGAAGTTGCAAAAGATTTTGGTTTTGAAGTTGGAGACACTTTGGTCATAACATCAGGTTGGGGACAAAAACATGGTTACACCAACACGATGAGAATTATTGATATTGAAGAATAAATCAAACAAAAAGAAGACTAATTGATGTTGTCTTCTTTTTTTTCTAGATTTAATTTTAAGTTTAACTTTTTAAATATCTTTCCGATATATTCATACCATTTGAATTTAATGACTATCCAAAATATTGCTTCACTTAAGAGAACGCCTACAATTAAATCAATGATATAATGTTGTTTTAATGTTTGTGTTGCAATAATAATCATGATTGCTAAAACATAAATAATTGCTTTTGGAACTTTAGGCATATTCTTATCAAGTCTTACACCAATGATTGCAATCCAACTTGAAATGGTGTGCATCGATGGTAAGGCGTTTCTTGGTCCAGCAGATTGATAAATCCACATAACTATACTTTCAGTGAAAGATAGATCTGTTCTTGGGGTAAGATAATTACCATCAATAAATAATCCTGAAGTTGTTCTCCAAGCTTCCACATCAGATTGCCAAAAGAAGTACCAAATACCACATATGGTAAAAGCAATAATAGCAACAGTTGAAATTATGTACATGTTTCTTTGTGAACGATATCCTATATATAGGAATGAAAAAAACCAAAATGGATAAGCTACAATATATGGGTAGATATGCCAGCTAACAAAAGGAACACTTTCATTAAAGTCTTTAAAAATAAAACTATAATCAACACCAGGATTGCCAAATGTTTCCGCGTACCACTGATTTCCAAAATAAGTAACCAACAAAAACAAGAGAACAATCGTTAAAGGAATCATTGTCTTTTTAATTCTCTTTTTATCCATAAATACCTCCTACTTAACAGTACTTTTAAAATTATATCATAAATAAAATAATAAATATAGATACATTGTTGATTTGTTTTATATTGCCAAAGTTTGCGATTTGTGATAAAATTAAAAAGTACGAAAAGTGAGGGAATTATGTTCGGATATAGAAGCGATGGAAAAAAGGTAAAAAATATTGACCCATTTATGAAACTCGTTCCACATATTATGTTTCACAGGAACGATGCAATGGTCATGAAAACAGAGAAATTAGATTGCTCTAAGATTGATGAGTATATTCTGAAAAAAAGGCGAGAAGAAGGCGTTAAAGTTGATTATATGGACGTTGTTATATCTGCTTTTGTTAGAGTGCTTTCTCTAAGACCGAAATTAAATCGCTTTATTGTTAACGGACGTATATTCAAAAGAAACAATATTGAAATAGCGTTTGCTATTAAGAAAAAATTGGTTGATAGCGCAGAGGAAACTACATTAAAAGTTGCTTTTGATGGCACTGAGTCTATATATGATGTTCAAAGTAAAATACATGATATTTTGAAAGAAAACAAAGGTGTTCAAAAGGTTAATATTGCAGATAAATTAGCAAAATTATTTACAAAAGGTCCTAATTTTTTTATTAAATGGACTGTTAGATTTTTTATGTGGTTAGATAAACATGGTATGTTACCAAAATCACTCCTCGAAGCTTCTCCATTTCATACATCTGTATTTTTAGTTAATTCAAGATCAATTAAAATGAGTCCGGTGTATCATCATATTTATAATTTTGGGACAACTGGTACATTTGTTTCAATGGGAAAAGAAACTTATGAACCCGTTGTGACAAACCCAAATAAAAAAGAATTTTCTGTAAAAAAAATTATGGAGTTAGGTATCGTAATTGATGAACGAATCTGTGATGGGTTGTATAATAGTTTATCATTAAAGGAATTAAATCGTATTATGTCTAATCCAAGCGTTCTTGATAACAAGAACGAAAATGTCGTAAAGGATGAAGCTTAGTTATGGTAGTCCCAGCAATATTTACAATAATTTTTGGACTGTTTTTCGGGTTAATAGGTTATAAATTTCTATTTAAACCGGAAAAAACAATCAGAGGTTTACAATATATGAAGTACAAGAGTTCTAGTACTCCGGCTGACAAAGCCATTATTATCACTAGAATTTTCGGAGTTATACTTGTTATAGTTGGTATTTATTTTATTGGTGTTGGCATCAATATTTTAGTGAGCTAAAGAAACAGAGAAATCTGTTTCTTTTTATTTAAAAGAGGTTATATTATGAGCATTTTAAGATTAAACCAAGTTTCTAAATCTTTTGGTGCGGATTTACTATTTGAAAATGTTAGTTTAGACATTAATCAAAAAGATAAAATTGCGCTAATAGGAAAAAATGGAACTGGAAAGTCAACATTATTTAAAATTATTTTAAATGAGTTATCGCCTGATCAGGGAGATGTTTTTATTCATGGACAAACAAAGATAGGGTATTTATCACAAAATATTATTGAAAACGAAAATCATACATTATATGAAGAAGTTTTAAAAGTGTTTAATGATGTCATGGATATTGAAAACAAGATTATTAAAGTTCAAAATGAAATGAAACACGATTATTCTGAAAAACTATTGGATAGATATTCAAGGCTCGAAGAACGATTCAATCATCTTGGAGGCTATAGTTATTTAGTTAAGATTGATACCTTGCTAAGCCATTTTGGTTTTAATAAGGATGTTTATAAACGTCAGATTAAAACATTTTCAGGTGGAGAAAAAACAAGAATTGCTTTTGCTAAACTACTGATGGTTGAACCAGATATTTTATTACTTGATGAACCTACAAATCATATGGATATCGAAATTATTGAATGGTTAGAAGACTATCTAAAGTCATATGAAAAAGCTGTATTTGTTATTACTCATGATAAATATTTTATTAATAAAGTATGTAAAAAGATTTTTGAAATTGACCAACAATCTTTAGAAACTTATCACGGTAACTACGATGAATATGAAGTCGAAAAGGTTAATCGCTATGAGAGAATGATGAAACTCTACGAGAAGCAACAAAAAGAAATAGAACACTTACAGAGTTTTGTTGATAGGTTTAGGTACAAGGCTAAAAAAGCAAAATCGGCACAAGATAGAATTAAGAAAATTGACAGAATGGATAAAATTGATAAACCAACTCAATCAAAATCTAAAGTTAAAATTGGTTTTAAAACCAAAAGACCAACCAATATTCATATTTTAGAATTAAATAATCTAACCATTGGGTACGAAGAAGCATTATTAAAGTCAATCAACTTTAAGATGAGAGGATTTGAAAAAGTAGGTATTATAGGACCAAATGGTTCTGGAAAAACTACTTTAATTAAAACCATTATGTCACATATAAAACCAATCAGTGGAGAGGTTAAGTTTAATAAACATTTAAAAATTGGCTACTTTGATCAGAACTTACAAAATTTTGATAAGGGCAAGACTTTACTAGAAACTATCCATTCGATTTACCCAACCAAGACACTAACCGAAGTAAGAACAGATTTAGCTAAAGTTATGTTTACTCAAGAAGATGTGTACAAATATATATCAATGTTAAGTGGTGGTGAATTGGTAAAACTTCATTTGTTATTTTTGATGTTGGAAGAGCCGGATTTGTTAATATTAGATGAACCTACAAATCATTTAGATATTGATACAAAAAACGTTATTGAAGATGTGTTTGAAGCTTATGAAGGACCTATGTTATTTATTTCTCATGATAGGTATTTCATTAATAAAGTGGCTGATAAAATCATTAGTATAGATGATAAATTACATATATATCACGGTAATTATAGTGATTATATTGGTGAGCAAGCTAAAGAAAAAGTTAAGAAAACGCCAAGAAAGAAACCTAAAAAGAAAATTTCAATTGATGCGGAAATGAATAAAATTGAATCTTTAATTTCTGAAATCGAAAACAAAATCGAGATGCAAAAACAAGTTTTATTCGAAGAAGAAGTATACACAGATAGAACTAGGTATGATCAAGAAAATCGAATATTAAGTAATTTGGAAAATGAATTAAACAAAAGATATCAGGAATTGGATGAGTTAATTAAAAAAGAATATTAAAACTATATTATTTATGATAGAATTATTATGTTATGGGGTGGTTAAAATGATTAATATTATAAAAAATTCAATAAAAAAAGAACTAGAACTTTTTCTATATAATACTTACAATGAAAAAATAGAAGTTACAGTAGAAAAACCAAAAAACCAAAAAATGGGAGATATTTCAATTCCAGTATTTTCAGCTGTTAAGGTCTTAAGAAAACCTTTGCCTAAGGTGGTTGAAACAATTAGTGAGCAAGTTAAAAAGTCAGAATATGCTAATTACTTTGATAAGATTAACACAGTATCTGGTTTTATTAATATTTCTTTAAACAAAGAATTGTTCGCGAAAAGTGTTATTGAAGACGTTGATAATACAAAAAACTATGGAGAAAGTGATTTAGGACAAGGAAAAACCATTGTGATGGATTATTCTTCACCTAATATTGCTAAACCATTTTCAGTCGGACATCTACGCTCAACTGTTATTGGACATGCTATAGGAAATATTTTAGAAAAACTAAATTATAAAGTTGTTAGAATTAACCATTTAGGTGATTTTGGTACACAATTCGGAAAAATTATCTATGCATATTTAAATCATGGAGATAAAGACAAGGTCGAAGAAAACCCTATCGAAGAGTTAATGAAACTTTATGTTGATTTTCATGAACGTGCTAAAGAAGATCCAAGCATGGAAGATGAAGCACGAAATATTTTTAAAGAGTTAGAACAAGGAAACCCTAAGTATGTAAAATTATGGCAACATTTTAGAGAAGTTTCTTTAGAAGAATACATGAAAGTATACCAAATCTTAGGTGTTCAGTTCGATTCATATAATGGCGAAGCATTTTATAATGATAAAATGAAAGCAGTTGTGGATGAGTTAAAAAATAAAGAACTATTGGTTAAAGATGAAGGTGCAATGATTGTATCTTTAGGCGAAGATTTACCGCCTGCTTTAATCCAAAAAAGAGATGGATCAACCTTGTATATTACCAGAGATTTGGCGGCTTTATTTTATCGTAAGAACACTTATGATTTTGATGAAGTGTTGTATGTTGTTGGAAACGAACAAAAGCTTCACTTTACTCAGTTAAGAGAAGTTGTTAAAAAAATGGGATACGAGTATTATGAAGACATTCACCATATAAATTTCGGACTTGTTTTACAAGGCGGAAAGAAGATGGCGACAAGAAAAGGAAAAATCGTTAAATTAATGGACGTTCTTCAAGAAGCAACAAAACTATCATTAAACTATATTAATGATAAAAACCCAACATTAAAAAACAAAGAAGAGATAGCTGAAAAAGTTGGTGTTAGTGCTATTATATTTAATGATTTAAAAAATTATCGTGCGAATGATATCGAGTTTAACTTAAGTGATATGGTTAATTTTGTGGGACAAACAGGTCCATATTTACAATACACTTCTGTTAGAATTTCTTCTATTATTGAAAAGAATGTTATAGAGAAAGAAAACTTAGATTATTCGCTTTATACAAGCGAAGCAAGCTTTGAACTTATCAAAACGATTGATGAGTATCCAGAGGTGTTGGTCAAGGCAAAAGAAGAATATTCTCCATCAGTTGTAGCAAAATATTTATTAACACTAGCGAGCTATTTCAATACATATTATGCTCAAGAAAAAGTTATGGTTGAAGATTTATTAGAAAGAAACACAAAATTATTCTTAATTTCAATTGTTAGGGATATCCTTGATGATGGAATGAAATTATTAGGAATGCAAGTGATTAAAAAAATGTAATTAAATTTGTTTAGGAGGATTACAAATGGTCAAAGCAGAAAAGAAGCCTAAACGACAGATCGGTAAACACTTAAAATTAATGGCCAAATGGACAGGTAAATATGGTTTTCTATTAATTCCAGTTTTTGTTATTTTATTTGCGGAATCATATTTACGTACAATCGTTCCATTGTTTGGACAACATATTATAGATGTTATTTTAGAGGGTGATAAGCCTTCCAAATTACCAGAAATTCTAGCGAATTTACTGATTGTTGAATCAGTTTGGCATCAATTATTATTAGCGGCAGGGTTGATCGTTGCGACAGCGCTTGTCCGTAGTATTTTTATTTTTACAAGAAGATTTATTAATGGTATATTTGCAGAAAGAACTGCATATAACCTTAGAAACAACCTATATAAGCATCTACAAGATGCAGATTATGGATTTCATTCCCATTCAGAAACAGGAGATTTAATCCAAAGATGTACAACAGATGTTGATATGTATAAGCGTTTTGTTTCAGAACAAGTCGTTGAAGTTGGAAGACTTATATTCCTTGTTGGATTATCAATTTGGCAAATGTCTAAATTAAATTTAAACATGACATTTATTTCTTTGATTATCGCACCAATTTTATTTATCACGGCTATATTTTATTTTAGAAAAGTTGAAAAGATGTTTCATGTTATTGAAGACAATGAAGCTAAAATGACAACACATGTCCAAGAAAACGTATCTGGCGCACGTGTTGTTAAAGCTTTTGCTAATGAAGCATATGAAGTTAAAAAGTTTGATAACTTAAGTAGAACCTATACAGACTCAGACTATCAATTAGTTAAGAAGATGTCGCTATTCTGGTCTGCGACAGACTTATTGTCTTTTATTCAATTTTTTGTGATTGCTATTTTTGGTATAATTTATGCCTCAAGAGGTATTATTTCTTTAGGTATGTATACTGCATTCTTAGCATATGCAGGAAATATTATTTGGCCAATGAGACAACTTGGAAGACTTGTTGGAGACTTTTCAAAAGCAATCGTAAGTGTGTCACGTTTGGATAAGATTATTTCAAATCCTGGCGAATACAAAGACGAAGAAAACAAAGAAAAACCAGAAATTAAAGGTAGTATTAAATTTGAACATGTTTCATTTAAATTCGATGATGGACAAAGTGACCAAATTATTGATATAGATTTTGATATAAACAAAGGTCAAACTGTCGCAATTATTGGTAAAACAGGTTCAGGTAAATCGACCCTTATCAACTTATTAGTAAGATTACTGGATTATCAAAAAGGACGCATTTTGATAGATGGTGTTGAAGTCAAAGATATTGAAAAACATCATTTAAGAAAGAATATTGGTTTTATTTTACAAGAGCCATTCTTATTTTCACGTTCTGTTGAGGAAAACATTAAAATTGCTGATAAAAACATACCTGAAGATCGTATTAAAACAGTTGCTAAAATTGCGCAAGTTCATGATGATATCGTCAATTTTGAAGAGGGATATAACACTCTTGTTGGTGAACGTGGTGTAACCTTATCTGGTGGACAAAAACAACGTGTTGCGATTGCTAGAATGCTTGTTCAGCCAAAACCGATTTTGGTTTTTGATGACAGTTTATCTGCAGTTGATACGGTAACAGATATACAAATTAGAAGAGCTTTAAAGAAAGAATGGAAAGACTCAACCGTTATGATTATTACACATAGGATTACTACAGCTTCAGAAGCTGATAAAATTCTTGTGATTGATGACGGACGTATTGTTGAGTCAGGAACACATGAGGAACTAATCAAAAGAGAAGGTTCATACAAGAGAATATGGGAAATTCAATCAAAAATTGATTTCCGTTTGAAATAGAGGTGAAGACTTATGAGTGATCATTTACGAGACGAAGAACATTTCTCCTCAAAAAAGATAGATTGGCAAGTATGGAAAAAAATATTTTCTTTTATGAAGCCATTAAAAAAATTCATTATTCTAGGATTACTAACTGTAGGCTTATTGGCTGTTGCAGATGTGGTTTATCCATATATTGTTAAGTTTGCAATTGATGATATTATAAAACCTAATATATCGATTGTTGAAGCGGGTGGTCAAGCCGATTTTTCTAAATTAAATGTCTTGATTGCTTTATTTGTTGGATTTATGCTTTTACAAGCATTTTCAGTTTATTTATTTATTTTATTTGCAGGAAAAATCCAAACAGAATTAGCCTTTAATATTAGACAAAGAGCATTCCACCATTTACAACAACTACCCTTTTCATATTATGATAGAACCAGGGTTGGTTGGATTATGGCAAGAATGACATCAGATACTAGAAATTTAAGTGAGATTTTATCTTGGGGATTTATAGATTTGGCATGGGGTATGTTTCTAATTATTATTTTAACAGGATTTATGTTTGTGATTAATTTTAAATTAGCCTTAACTGTTCTTGCGGTTGTGCCAGTTTTGGTATTAATATCAATTTTCTTTAGAAAATACATATTAAAAGCCTATCGTTCAATAAGAAAAGTAAACTCAAAAATAACCGGTGCTTATAACGAAGGTATAACCGGTGCAGTAACAACAAAAACATTAGTCTTAGAAAAAGAAAACTTTGATGAGTTTGATGGATTAACCATGGATATGAGACAGCAATCAATTAGAGCACATATGTTACAAGGCTTATACTTCCCATCAATGTTATTTATTATTTCAATTGGGGTTTCTTTAGTGTATTTGGTTGGTGGTAGAATGGTATTAGACCCTATCATTGCCTTACAAATTGGTACCTTGTATTTATTTACAAATTATGTTTGGCAGTTCTTTGAACCTGTCAATAATGTTGCTAATATTTATGCAAGATTCCAGCAAGCACAAGCATCTGCAGAGAGAATTGTGTCTTTAATTGAAACAGAAATGGAAATCAAAGATACAGATGAAGTTATTGAAAAGTACGGAACTTTATTTGATTATAAGTTAGAGAATTTTGAACCACTTAAGGGTGATGTGGAATTCAAAAATGTTGATTTCAAATACAAGGTTGGTGAAAAAGTTTTAACTGATTTTAATTTAAAGGTTAAAGCAGGACAAACCATTGCCTTAGTAGGACATACTGGCGCTGGAAAAACAACCATTATCAATTTAATATCTAGATTTTATGAACCAACTTCTGGTCATATATATATTGATGGAAAAGACTATAAAGAACGTAGCATGGGTTGGTTACATTCAAATCTAGGCTATGTATTACAAACGCCACATTTATTCAGTGGTTCAGTCATGGAAAATATCCGCTATGGAAAATTAGATGCAACAGATGGAGAAGTTATCGACGCTGCTAAAGCAGTTGAAGCACATGAATTTATCATGAAATTTGAAAAAGGATATCAAACAGAATGTGGTGAAGGTGGGTCGAGATTGTCAGTAGGACAAAAACAGCTGGTATCTTTTGCGAGAGCCATATTATCAGATCCAAAAATCTTAATTTTAGATGAAGCAACTTCATCTGTAGACACAGAGACTGAACAAGCTATTCAAATCGCAATTCATAAATTACTTGAAGGTAGAACATCATTTATTGTTGCACATAGATTGTCAACAATTGTGCAAAGTGATAAAATATTAGTACTAGAAAACGGACAGATTATTGAACAAGGATCTCATCAATCATTGATTGATGCCGAAGGTTACTATTACAAATTATACACAAATCAATATTCTGAAGATATGTTTAGTCATCAACAATAATAAGCCTATAACCTATAACTAGTTTATAGGCTTCTCTTTTAGGAGGTTATCTTTATGAGATTACCAGGTTTTATAGATGGACATTTACATGTTTTAGGTGTTGGATATTATCAAACGATAGTTGATTTATCTAGCGCACAGTCAATTCAAGAAGTAATTGATATCTTGAAGAGAAAAAAAGATGAAAAGATTATTATAGGTAGAGGTTGGAATCAAGATCAATTTTCAGACAATCGATTGATTAACAAAAATGATTTAAATCAAGTTTCACAATCCATTCCAATCGTTATCACAAGAGTTTGCGGTCATGTTTTAGTCGCGAATGATAAAATGTTAAAAATGGCAAGCATTAATGAAACTAGTTCTCAAGTTTTAGGTGGAAGTTTTGATTTTTCAACAGGCTTATTTAGTGAAAAAGCCATGTCTTTAATTCATAAAAATATGCCTGAGTTAACCAAGACAGATATAAAAAATTTTCTTAAGTTGGCAAATGATACCTTAATTAAAAACGGAATTACTTCTGTTGCCAGTGATGATTTTTCTTCATTTAATGTTGATTATGAAATGGTGATAGAGACCATAAAAGAAATGTATGAAGAGAATGAAATACAAGTGAAAATCACTCAACAAGTAAATTTACCTTATGAAAAACTTAAAGATTTTCTAGAAAAAGGTTATGCCAATAAGGTCATCCATCCAAAGTTTAAAATGGGACCATTAAAGATATTAGCAGATGGATCCTTAGGTGGAAGAACTGCAGGAATGTTAGAGCCTTATTCTGATGATCCAAATAATTATGGTATTAAGACATTTACGGATAAGGAATTGTTTGAAATAATGTCTTTAGCAGAACAATATGGAATGGACTCTGTGGTCCATGCTATTGGAGATTCTACCAGCTTACAAGTCATTCGTACATTAGAACAAGTAATTGCTCAATCCAAGAGAAAGAACCATCATCACGCGATTATTCATGCACAATTAACGCCTAAGTCTCAAATTGAACTTATGGAAAATTTAAATATCGGTGCTATAGTTCAACCTATATTTATGAATACAGACATAAAGATAATTGAAAGTAGGTTAGGAGATAGAATTAACAATATCTATCTATATAAAACGATGTATGAACGCATTAATTTAGGTTTTTCTACAGATGCACCTATTGAGCCAGTAAACCCTTTCTATAATATATATACAGCAATGACCAATAGAAGTATTAAATATCCGTTTTTGGACAGTTTTAATCCAAGTGAGTGCTTCAGTCTTCAAGAATGTTTAACTGCTTATACAACGAATAATTTACCTTATGTTTATGAAGAAAACATAAGTGACAATGATTACATTATTATCGATAGAGAGTTAGACCCTGATGATCCTGAAAAGGTAAGGGATGCATTGGTATTAAAAACCTATATTGACGGTGTAGAAGTTTTTTCATTGAAATAAAGAAATAATACTTTAATATTTAATTTAATTATTGTATAATGTTATTTGACGTGCCGGTATGGTGGAATTGGTAGACACGATGGACTCAAAATCCATTGCCCTTAAAAGCGTGTCGGTTCGAGTCCGACTACCGGTACCAAAATAATTTGAAGTAGCTTCCAAAAGTTGGAGATATGGTATACTAAACCATACACTCTGATGGAGGGAGCTTTTTTTATATGAAAATAACATTAAAGGAAAAGTTAGAGATGTGCGAAGAGCACATCATCAAAGG
>Ga0306869_1000061_pt1 | contig 68656 bp, 53 predicted proteins | sample AntRauTorckE6833_FD_190421 | JGI IMG/M metagenome (GOLD analysis project Ga0306869, IMG submission 190421) | Saline lake microbial communities from Rauer Islands, Antarctica - Metagenome Torckler E6 #833 (v2) (version 2) | ecosystem: Environmental > Aquatic > Non-marine Saline and Alkaline >... | reverse complement strand
AAACAACTTAAAAAACAAAAACATTTTAGAAGGTTCAAGGGCCGTGGCTTTGACTATCAAAAATATAGAACCAGAAGTAATCTCTGCTTATCCTATTACACCACAAACTCATATTGTAGAAGATTTGGCTAAATTTAAAGCTAACGGTAAGGCAAATTATGAATACGTTAGAGCAGAAAGTGAATTTGCAGCCGCTTCAATTATATTAGGAGCTTCAGCTACTGGCTCTAGAGTCTATAGCGCTACCAGCTCTCAAGGACTACTTTTAATGACAGAGGTTGTCTTTAATATTGCTGGACTAAGACTACCAGTAGTTATGACTATAGCTAATAGAGGCGTCTCTTCCCCTATCACTATTTGGAATGATCACCAAGATGCTATGACTGTTCGTGATGCTGGTTGGTTAATGTTTTTTGCAGAAAATCACCAAGAAGCTGTAGCTCAACATTTATTGGCATATAAACTGGCTGAGAAATTAAAGATTCCTGCTATGGTTAATATTGATGGCTTTGTTCTCACACATTCATATGAACCAGTAATTATACCAACTAAAACAGCTATAAAGAAATTCTTACCCAAGTATAAACCTGCAAGCAATGAATATCTTAACCCTAAACACCCTGTTACCATGGGCTCTTTTGCTAGACCTCAATATTATCAAGAGATCAGACAAGACCTACACTTAGCTTTAAAAAATAGCACTAATGAGATAGAAAAAGAATTTAAATTACTACAAAAAACTGTAGGCAAAGATATTGCCACCAGTGATAACAGTGCCCTGCTTGAATACTACGGTCCTAAAAAAGCTAAAACTGTAATTATTGCCATGGGCTCTATGGTGGGTACTATGAAAGATGTAAGTGATGAAATGAAATCTGTAGCAGTACTAAAGATTAAAAGCTTTAGACCTTTCCCTTATGAAGCAGTGAAGAAAGCTTTAAAGAGTAACGCTAACATTGCAGTCATTGAAAAAGCTACTAGCCTTGGAGCTGTGTCTCCACTAGCTCAGGAAATTAATCAAGCACTAAGAACTGAGAAGAAAAATATTCATAGCTTCGTTACTGGTCTAGGTGGTAGAGATGTTACTAAAGAAATAATCAAGAAAATAATTAAGATAACAAAGAAGAAAAATAAGAGCAGTCAATCGCTATATATAACTTAAAAATATGACTAAAACAATTAAAACAATATTACTTTTAATTATCATTGTCTTTAGCTTTCAAATTCTTGCACCTAATGTTCTAGCTCAAGATGAAAAAAGTTTAGAATTTGTGCCACAAGTACCTATCCCTGGTAGTGAGTTTGGCGAAGGATCTATTCCAGTGGGTGAAAGTACTACAAACAAAGACCCTGAAACTAGTAGAGAGGTTACAACAGTCTATAGCACCCTACTACCAAGATATATTCAAGCCATATATAACTACGGCGTTGGTATTGCTGCCTTTCTTGCTCTAGCTATGATAGTAGCAGGTGGTCTTATCTGGTTAACCTCTGGAGGATCTACAGATAAGATTGGTACAGCCAGATCTATGATAGTTAGCGCTATCATTGGTTTAGTACTTTTACTTGGTACCTACACCTTACTGCAAATAGTTAGTCCTGCACTTTTAAACTTTAAGCCAATAAAAACTGAGTATATTGGTGCTATGCAACTTGGTTGTTGTCAGGTAGAAAAACAAGATGAGATAGGAAATGTAACTGATATAGCTCAAAATACTAATGACAAAGAATGTGAAATGATTGCTGTTAATGATAAATTTAAAACTAGTAAATTTTATCCAGGTTATAGCGCTACTTCTGATGGTACACAATGTTTGCAAGATGGGTGCTGTGTTATAGAAACAAGAAAACCTCTTACAACAGGCATGGGTATGACCACAAACTATATAGAAAAAACTAATTGTATAGATGCGAACAAACTTAATTGCGAAAAGAGTTCAGAAAAAACTAGCTACGAAGTAAATACTGATTTTATACTATCAAGTTGTGCTCAAGTTACAGAATATGATTGTAGTATTGTTAATTGTGAAGGTATTAACGATGGAAAAAAATGCCCTGGCCAAATTGGTGATTGTAGATGTTATGATGAAACTCCTTTCTATGGTGAAGCTAATGAAGGTGAGCCATGTGGAAATGATAACGGTTTCTGTTTCAATAAACCACCTCAAGTAATAAATGGTGAGTGTAGTGGAAAATGGTCAAAGGATAGAAGTTTCTGGAGCGGAAGAACATGTAAGGAAGGATTAGAGTGTTGCTATTATGACCCATAATAAAAATATATGAATAAAGTAGAAAATAATAAAGGAATATTAAACTCAGGACATCGTGCTTGTGCTGGTTGTGGTCAACTAATAGCAGCTATGGCTGCTACTAGAGCTATGACTAAAGATGTGATTATTGCTAATGCCACAGGTTGCCTGGAGGTAACAACTACTCCCTACCCTGAGAGTTCTTGGGGTGTACCTTGGATTCACTCACTCTTTGAAAATCCAGCAGCTGTAGCTTCAGGTATTAAGGCTAGTTTAAATAAAAAGAAAAATAAACACACTAAAGTTGTAGTACAAGCAGGTGATGGTGGAACTTTTGATATAGGTTTTGGTCTAATTAGTGGTATGTGGGAAAGGTTTGAAGATATTGTTTATATAGTCTATGACACTGAAGCTTATTCCAATACTGGCATACAAGCATCAGGAGCTACCCCACTAAGCTCTAGTACTACCACAACACCTGCAGGAAGTGACAGCCTAGGATCAAAACAAAAGAAAAAAGATATGATAGCAATTGCTTTAGCTCACGGACTACCTTACATAGCTCAAACCAATGCTGGTTACCCTCAAGACATAACTAAAAAGGTTAAGAAAGCTCTTCAAACTAAAGGTCCAAGTTATATTCAAATACTTGCGCCTTGTATACCTGGTTGGAAGGTGGAGTCTAGTCAGGCTGTGAACTTAGGACAACTAGCTGCTAAAACAGGACTATATCCTTTACTTGAATATATAGACGGGAAACTTTCATCTAAATCAAAGGTGCCTGAGAAGAAGGTGAAAGTAGATGAATACCTAAAACTACAAGGAAGATTTTCTCATCTCTTTAAGAGCGCTAAAGGCAAAGAGAGTATAAAGGAAATACAATCTCTAGCAGATATGAATATCAAAAACTATGGATTATAAATTAAAGTTTTTATCCAGTTTATAGCTTATACTTTTATAGTCTATCCATAAATATAAAATTATACACATATAAAAACAGACTCTAAATAAGTCTGTTTTTTTATTTTAATTGTTTCATTACTATAAACTACCTTCTCTTTTTAGGAGAGTGCGCATCCATGGCTATATTAGCTAGAGCATCAGCTTCCTTATTGTATTCCCTTCTTACATGATTGAATTCTACTTTTTGAAACTCTAAAATGTGCTTTTTAATTTCCATGTATATAGGTAGTAAATCTTTATTTTTTACCCTATACTGCCCATTCATTTGTTTTACAATAAGTTCACTGTCTAAATAAAAAACTAGCTCTTTAGCTTTTTTTAACTCTTTTGCCTTTTTAATAGCTTGTAAAACTCCTCTATACTCTGCCTGGTTGTTTGTAGTCACACCTAAGAATTCTGAGATCTCAAATAATTTGTTTTTATTTTCATCGTAGATAACAGCTCCCAGACCAGCTGGACCTGGGTTTCCCCTGGAGCCACCATCACAATATATTATTAACTTTTCCTTATTCATATAATTAATTATTCTTTATCTATATAATTAACTCATTTATTTATATAATTAAATCTTTTATTATATAGTTATTTCTAATTATTTTTTTTAAGGTCAACAATTTTAAATTGTATTGATTTTTTATTATTAAAATTATTAAGTTCTACTGTGTAGACAATATCAATTTTATCATTTATTTCTAAATCCTGATAGCGCTCAGTTTTACCAAAAGCTAGTGCCCAAAAATCATGGAGTTTAAACTTAACATGTTGATTATTTGCACCCATGTTTACTATCTCAGAAATACTAACATCTTTACTTAAAAATAATGGCTCTGGATTGTTTTGACCAAAAGGTCTTAGTTTGTTAATCTCATCTAACATTTCTAAATTCCAAGTTTTTACATCAAGCTCTAAATCAATATCAATACTAGGAATTAATTCCTTGTCTTTTAATTTATCCTTAGAAAATTCTATAAACTTAGCAACAAACTTATCTAATTTTTCTTCACTAAAGATACTAAAACCACAAGCCAAAGGGTGTCCCCCATATTTATCTAAATTATCAGTTAAAGACTCTAATGCCTCCATAAGGTTAAACTCTGGTATGGATCTACCAGAAGCTTTAAAAGTATAGTTGCCATCATCTTCTTTAATTCTAGTAATAACTAAAGTGGGACGATAATATTTGTCACTAATCTTTCCTGCCACCAAACCAATAACCCCTTCATTCCATGATTGTCCTTCTGGACATACGGCTACTAAAGCCTGTTTTTCATCTCCATATTTATCTACCTGCTGCCTAGCTTCATTGTATATCTTTTCAGTTATCATTTGTCTTTTTTGATTGCGTTCATCTAGCTCTTGAGCTAAGTCTCTCACTTCTGTTTTGTTAGTTTTAGTTAGAAGATCAAAAGCAGTGCCAGCATGTTTGAGACGACTAGCAGCATTTAATCTAGGACCAAGCTGAAAAGCTATATTCCAAGACTGTAAATCTTTATCCTGCTTTAAGTTAGCTTGTCTAATAAGTTGTCTAAGTCCTACTCTACCTTTTTTAAAGAAGCTAAGACTGTTGTTAATAACCTTCAATCCTTTATGTACTAAAACTCTGTTTTCTCCCGTTAGAGAAACTAAGTCTGCTATTGTACCCAGCGCTACTAAATCTAACTCCTTCTCTAAAAGCCTGTCCTTATCACTTTGTTTTAAGGTTGATTTAGAGATTAAAGCAGTAGCTAACTTATATGCTACACCTACACCTGCTAATTTTTTATATGGATAATTATCCTCAGGGTTTGAGGGATTAATGAGTAAGGTTCCAGGCCACTCTTCTTTTTCAAGAGGAAAAGTGTGGTGGTCTGTAACTATCACCTCTATCCCTAGAGACTGAGCAAAAGCAACCTCTGCCTTATTCCTAATACCATTATCTACTGTGATTATTAGATCAATGCCCTTGCTTACAAAAGACTCTATTGCCTTCTTATTTAAACCATAGCCTTCACTAACTCTATCAGGGATGTAAATCTCTACTTGAGCGTGTAATGTTTTTAAGACTTCAAACATCACAGCTGTTGAAGTTATACCATCAGCATCATAATCTCCATATATAAGTATCTTTTTTTGTGCCTTAATGTTTTTTATAATCACCCCCACTGCTTTTTCCATATCAGAAAACAGAAAAGGATCAAACAATTCTTGTTCTTGTGGGTTTAAGAAATAATTATATTCAGATTCTTCTATACCTCTATTGTATAGAATTTGCAAAACAACTGGATTAATACAGTCATGTCTTTTGATTATATCTTGAGAAATTAAATTCGCTACTTGCCAACGTTTATTCATAATCTTATTAAGATTCTTTAATAACTTCCTTTAGTATGAGCTTGGTCCTAAAGTCCAGGCTACCATAGAAAAAATAACCATTACAGAAATTAGAAGCCAAAGTATTTTACTTATTACTTTCTTGTGTTTTTTTCGCATATTATCTTTTTAATATTTTAACAAATGTTTCAGATGGAATATCAACAGAACCTCTACCGCCTGCTTCCATCTTCTTCTTTCCTTTCTTTTGTTTTTCTAGTAGTTTTCTTTTTCTACTAACATCTCCACCATATAATTTAGCGGTAACATCTTTTCTCATAGCCGGTAGTCTCTCAGCAGCTACAATCTTAGAGCCGATAGCAGCTTGTAGTTTTACCACAAACATCTGCCTTGGCAAAGTATCTTTTAATATCTTTACAATCTGTTTACCTTGTTGAAAAGCCTCATCACGATATACCATTAATGATAGTGATTCAATTGGTTCCTCCGCTACTAGTATATCCATCTTTACCACATCAGCTTCTTTATAACCTAAATAGTCATAATTAATAGAAGCATAGCCAGAGCTAGCGCTTTTAATCTTGTCATAGAAATCTGTTAGTATGGCTGCTAGTGGTAACTCATAATGAATAATTGCTCTTTTATCAGTTTCATTTTTGTTAGTATTAATATACTCGGTATTAATATATATACCTTTCTTCTCTTGAGCTAATTGCATAATAGGTCCAATATAATCTTGAGGTGTGATAATATCTAGTTTTACCCAAGGCTCTTCTATATTTTCAATTCTATCTACCCTAGGCATTCTTTGAGGAGTACGTATGATTTCACTTTTAGCATCTGTTGTATGTACGCTATAGGCAACACTAGGGACAGTAACAATAATATCTAAGTTGTATTCCCTTCTTAATCTTTCTTGAAATATCTCTAAATGAAGTAGCCCTAAAAAACCACAACGCAGTCCAAAACCAAGAGCTTCAGATCTTTCAGTTTCATATGATAGAGAAGCATCATTTAACTTTAATTTCTCAACCGCTTCTTTTAATTTCTCCCAATCATCTCCTTCTTTAGGAAATATACCAGCAAAAACCATTGGCTTTACTTCTTGATATCCAGGCAATGCTTTTACATCTTTATTCTTTTCTAAACAAATAGTATCACCAACTTTTGATTGGCTCACTTCCTTAAAGCCAGTAACAATATAACCGATACTACCAGTTTGAAGACTATCGGTTGAAAAGTATTGTGGTCTAAATATTCCTATATCTAAAATTTCACTTTCTGATTCACTAGCAATTAACTTTATTTTATCTCCTTTATTGAATTCTCCATCGGTAACTCTAACATAGGTTACAACACCTCTATATTTATCATAATTAGAATCAAAGATAAGGGCTCTAGCATAATCTTTTTCACCTGCTGAAGGTCTTTCCCCGCTATCAACAATATTATCTAAAATATCCTTTACCCCTTTACCAGTTTTACCGGAAGCATACATTATTTCCTCTTCCTTACAACCTAAAAGATCTATTATTTCTTGTTTGCTTTTTTCTAAATTAGCTGCTGGCAAATCAATTTTATTTATCACTGGAATAATATTTAAATCAAGATCTAGAGCTAAGTATAGATTAGCTAGAGTTTGAGCTTGTATTCCTTGAGTGGCGTCAACTAATAGCACAGCTGTTTCTACCGCTGCTAAAGACCTAGACACCTCATAGCCAAAGTCAACATGGCCAGGAGTATCAATTAAGTTCAAACGATGCCCTCGGTAGTCCATACTCACTGGTTGTAGTTTTATTGTTATCCCTCTCTCTCTTTCTAGGTCCATACCATCTAAGATTTGCTCTTTCATGTTTCTATCTTCCACTGTTTTAGTTAACTCCAGCATTCTGTCAGCTAAAGTAGACTTGCCATGGTCAATGTGGGCAATGATACAGAAGTTTCTAGTTTTATCTACGTTGTATTTCATAATATTATTAAAATTGCTGATTTTGATCAGTGTTTTCAATTTCTAAATCTTGTTTTTTTAGATTTTTATTTGGACGTTTTAGAAGTATGTTAATTTCTTCAACTTTAAGTAAATAGGTTACCACTAGATAGACTAATATACCTAGGATACCAGCTCCCAGTCCTTGCGTAAAGACCCCCCAGAAAGTAGTCATGTCTACGAAAGTCCAAATTATTATCTTAGCTATTTGTACAGCAATCCCTGCCAAAATAGCAGCAATAGAAAACTTTAAAATAGATGTTAATATATTCATCTCATTAAATGAACCTAATTTAACGCGCAAAGATATCCAAAGTAAAAAGAAGTTAAGTATCATAGAGATTGAAAATGATAGGGCTAAACCTGCTACTCCCATAATACCAGCTAAATAAAAAGAAAGAAAAACATTAACTATTACTGAAATTAAGCCCATAAAAAAGGGGGTTTTAGAATCGTGATGAGCATAAAACATTCTTACCATTAAAGGTAGGGTAGCTTGAGCAAATAGACTTAAGGCAAAAAATCCTAAAGTATCAATAGTTAAAACAGTATCTTGCCAATCAAACTTACCTGATCCTAGGATTACACGAATAATTTGCGCCCTAAGAGTGATAAGTAAAACGGTAGAGGGGATGATAAAGAAAAGTATTTGCTTAAAAGTTTTATTAAATACTTTCTTTATCTTCTCAGTTTGCCCCGATAATCTAGAAAGGGTAGGAAAAGCAGCGATAGCAAAAGAAACACCAAAAACACCTAGAGGAAAGGATTGAAGATTATTGGCAAAGTTAAATACTGTTAATGATCCAGCAATAAGGGTGGAAGAGATGATGGTTACAACCAGTAAATTAATTTGGCTAATAGCTAAAGTTAAAGTTCTTGGAATCATCATTTTCAATATTTTCCTAAGTCCACTATTTCTAAAATCAACTCTTAATTGCCAAGTGAATCCTGAAATTAAAGCTGAAGGAAGTTGAATTATCATATGTAGAAAAGCACCTAAGATTACACCCCAGGCTAGACCAACTGGACCAAGAACTTTAGAGAAATATACTGCCCCAAGTATTATACCTAAATTATATAATATTGGAGCTAAAGAGTATGCAAAAAATCGTTTATATGACTGCAAAACTCCAGATAACACACTTGAAATTCCTAAAAATATTGGTGATAGAAACATTATTCTAGTTAAGGTAACAGTTAGCTCTTTTTGCTCAGGACCAAAACCAGGCACTAAGACATCAACTAAATAATTAGCAAAAACCATTCCTAAAATTGATATGGCTACTAAGGATATCATGAGTAAGTTTAAAACATAGCTACTTAAAAGCCAGGCCTCCTTATTCTTTTCTTTACTTTCTTTTCCGCTTAAAGAAAAGTCTTTAACATATTTAGTAAAGACTGGAATAAAACCAGCAGATAATGCTCCTAAAACAATTAAATTAAAGAGTAAATCAGGTACTCTAAAAGCTGCATAATATGCATCTAAGGTTACACCAGCACCAAACTCACTAGCTAAAATCTTATCTCTAATTATACCCAAAAACCTAGACAACACAGAAAAAGACGCTACCAATATAGCTGCCGCACTAATAGTCTTAGTGGATTTGGAAAATATTCTTTTAAGCATTTCAAGTAATTATCCTTACATCTCCAGCCTCAACTTTATTTTTTTGAACAAATAAAGGATTAATATCCAGTTCTTTAATTTCTGGATTTTCTTTAGCTAATCTTGCCACTCTTTGCAGAGTTTTAGCTAAAGAATTTATGTCATAAGATCCTTTACCTCTATGACCAGAAAGTAATTGATATATTTTTAATTTTTTAATAATATTTTTAGCCTCTGAAAAGCTTAAATCATCAGTACTATAGGCTATGTCTTTGATTACTTCAGTATTAACTCCTCCCCAACCCACCATAATCAGCGCTCCTAAATTCTTCTCTCTTTTAAAACCAAGAATTAACTCTAGAGAATCCTTTATTTGTGGTTGATAAACTAAGTAGTCTCCTTCTTTAAGCTGTTTTTTTAATTTTGTGCTAAAAGTATTTAACTGAGCTTTATTTTCAATATTAGTTATAACAGCTTGTTTATCTGTTTTATGATTAAAACTAGGACCAGCTGCCTTTAAAACTAAAGGGAAATCAGAAGCTTTAATCTTATCTATATTATCTTCTAATCTCTTAGTTTTAATTACATTAATATCATAATCTTTTAAAAGCTTAAATGATTTTAAATAATCTAAAACTCCAGCTGTTGATTCTAATATTTTGTTTTTTTCTTTTTTATCTTTATTTTCAATTTTCTTATACAATCTTATCTTATCTTTAGTGCTGAAATAATTTGAGAGTTTGCTAAGTGAAAAAATTAATGGTTCTAGACTCTTATAATTTGCTATATTATTAGTAGCAAATATTTCTCTAGCGCTCTTTAAGCTAGTACCACCAATAAATACTGGCAATATCATTTTATCCTTATACTTTTTATTTAATAATACTACAGCCTTAGCAGTAGCTTCTATCCCACTAGAGCTTTGCGGTGTTAATATACAAATTAAAAACTTTGATTCTTTTTTATCTAAGAAACTCTTCAGCGCTCTCTTATATTTATCAGCGTTTGCATCTCCTAAAATATCTAAAGGCTGTGCTCCTAATTCAAGATTATTTTCACTTAAGCTATCTAAAGCCATAACTAGTGCTCCACCAGCATTAGAAACAAAATAGGGTTTAGTTTCTTTTAATATTTTCTTGTAATTTTTATTTAAAAGACTTGACCACAAATTTAAAACATTAAAGAGCTGATCTAGGTTATCTAATAATATAGCTCCACCTCTCTCTAGGACAGTTTTAGAAGACTGCCAAGAACCAGCTAAACTACCAGTATGACTTAAAGCCATTTTAGAACTACTTTCACTGCGACCAGACTTTATCACTAAGCAAGGTTTTTTCTGAGTTAATTTACTTAAACTAGCCATGATTTCAGGTCCAGAACTTATCTCTTCTAAATAAAGTACTACCAAATCAATATTGTTATCACTAGCTAAATAATCTAATACCTGACTTTCTTTTATTACTGCTTGATTGCCTAAGCTAACAAATATATCTAACCCTAATCCTTTACTATCAAACCAATCTAACATCGCACTACCTATAGCTCCAGACTGAGAAACACAAGCAATTCTAGTTTTTGTTTTCTTTTTATTACTTGCTTTATTCATTTTGTTTTGAGCAGATAAAGCACTGAAGCTTAGGTTTAAATTAGCATTACTGTTAATAATACCTAAGCAATTAGGTCCTAAGATATTGATATTATTCTCCTTAGCTATCTGCACAATCCTTTCTTCCCTGTCTTTACCTTCTTTACCATCTTCTTTAAAGCCAGCACTGATAATAATTACATTTTTAATTTCTTTCTCTGCACACTTTTTTATTTCTGTTTCTACAAACTTAGCAGGAATTACAATTAATGCTAAATCTATTTTATCCTCAACATCTAATAGGTTATTATAAGCCTTTTCATTTAATATAGTTTTAGCACTAAGGTTAATAGGGTAGATTTTTCCTTGATAACCTGAGTTTTTTAGGTTATTTAAAATCTGCCAACCCAATTTCTCTTTATTATTGGAGGCTCCTATAATAGCTATGCTTTTTGGTTTAAATAATTTGTCTAATTTCATCTTATATTTTTTATTCTATACCTTTAAACATTGGCATTCCGCTTTCAGGGCTAACTGGTACATAAATAGTGCCCTCTCTGTCTTTTAGCTCTTTAATATACAGGTAATATAGATAATTTGGTGTTAAGCTTTGGTTAATAATTGCTTGAGCATCTCTTTGTCCTTCAGCTTCAATTAACTTTCTTTCTTTTTCCTTTTTTTCTTTTTGCAGAATAAATTCATACTTTTGTGATTCTTGCTCAGCTTGTAGTTTCTCTTGAATACTATTAGCTAAATTATTTGGAAGTTTTACATTTCTAAGTAGAACTTCTTCAGTGATAATTCCTCTATCCGATAATAAGTTATTTAGATCTTCAAAAATACTAACAGTAGCTTGTTCTCTTTTTTCACTATAAATATCTTTAGAGTTATAGGTAGCAATAACTTCACGAATAGTACTCCTAATTACAGGACGAATAATCTTTTCCTCATAGTTTAAACCTACCTCTCTATAAATATCAGAGGCTTTAGATTCTTCTAAACGATATAAAACAGTGATATCTAAATCTACTTGCAAACCTTCTTTGGTTAAAGCAGAAATAGAATCTACTCCCTTTTTATTACCCTCATCTCCAACAAAACTCATAGTATAATCCTGAGTTCTAATACTCATGGTTGTTACCTTAGCTAAAGGATTAATAAGGTGAAAACCTGAGGAGACTTCATTGTCTCTAACTTTTCCAAACAAATGATAAACACCTGTTTGACCAGCTTCAACAATGATAATAGATGAGAAAAATAGCCATATCACTATTATAGCTACTAAGCCCAAACCTAGAAACTTTTTCACTTTTTTTATGTCTTCTTGTTTATTGACATCAATTGTATCCATACTTTTATTTTTATTTATTTTAAATATATTTAAATTTAACTTATTTAAGTTTAGCTTATTATTAGTATTTAATATATAAAGAATTACATATGCAAAAAATGCTACTGTTAAAATACTACTTAAAGCTTTTCCTGCAATACCACTTAGAAGAAAGTACACTATTACAATTAGAATTAAATTTTTCTTTTTAAATACGTTCATGCCTATTTTTTCTTTATTAACACTAATATCAATATACCAATTGCCAGCCAAACAAGCAATAGAAAATTAAGGTTTATATATGCTAAAACCACTTTTAGCTTAATCATTTCCAAGATTATAAAACTAAGCAAAGCTAAACCTAAAATTTTAAAGCTTTCCTCTAAAACTATAATTATTCTATTATTTCCTTTATCTTCTGCCATATACTTTTACCTTTTAAACTTATTTCTATACTATCTATGATTAAAGCTGAGTCTTGTTTATATGAAAAGTTAGGAAGTGAAAACATAAAGCTATATTTATTGTCTTCAGTATAAGCTCTGCTAAGATCAAATTTAGCTCTAGCAATATGCCAATCACTATCTTTTTCTACTGGCTCATAATTAGCAATAATATAATTAATATTCTCTAAACTCACACTATCATCTAAAGATATCATCTCTGGGTTAAAAGCAGATTTATCATTAAAACTAAACATGCCAGTACTAGAAAGTTTTAAACCTCCTTTTTTTAAATTAATCTCTTGCCAAGAATCTTTATTGTTAACATCACTTTGGAAATAGTGTTGCTTGTAGGTAGCATCTAAATCAAAGCTAGCTCCAGCAAAAGATAATGTTTGCAAACTAGCAGAATTAACAGTGGTGACCTTCAAGTGATTACTATCAGTGTATAGTTTTAAGTCATTATTAATGTACCCTAAATAAATGTTGTTTATAAATACTAGGTTATCACTACTTGATCTTATTTCTTTAATAATTACATCATCACTAGCTTTTATTTGCACCTTATACAAACCTTCACTTAAATCATTAAGCTCTATAATTAAGTCTTTTAGTTCTGACACCTCTCTAGATTCTAAACTAATAATACTATCCAAGGATTCTTTAGTGATAAACTTATCTTGATAAAAAAGTATCATATCTATTTTATCTTCTTTATCATTTTGATTAATATCTTGCAGTACTGCCTCTACCCTAAAATCACCACCAGAATGATAGATATAAAACTGGTGATGACCAATTAAATCTTGCTCAATAATATACTCACCTATTGTTTTGCTTTCATTTAAGCTAAAGTCACTGATATTTAAATCTTGAGTGTTAATATTATATATAGCAGTGCTATTTCTGGGAAAATCACTTTGCAAAAACTCATCTAAACTTTCATAATCTTTAGTTTTTTGAAGGAATAATAAATTATCACTTTTAGATACATGCCAGTTATCCATAACTTCTTCTAAAATAGTATTTTCTAAGGGTTCTAAGTGATATTGCCATAAGTCTTTATCTGCTAATACTCCCATTTCTAAAACTTGCTTATCTACATTCTCCCATTTATACCTAAGTTTTATTTGAGCTTCTTGAAATTGCCTTGGATAATGCAGGGAAAAATAAACAGGATCTGCTGTTATCTTTACCTTATCACCTAAATCATTAATTCTTTCTTGAGGGGTGAGGTTGAATATAAAACCTGTTCTCTTTGAGAAGTCAGAAGAGTATGTAATTACACCATTTGGAACGATTAATTTGATGATAAAAAATGCTAAAGTTAAGATCCAAATAGCTATTAAAAATGTTCTAATTTTTGTTCTAAAAGTATATTTCATATTACTATTATATATCAGAAAAGGTAAAAGATAAAATAAAAATCATTCTCACTGGAATGATTCTAACAATAATTTTCTTAGTTATCTAAAACTATTAAAAGAGATAAATAAAAACTCTTTTTTAGACTTAAAACTAAGCCTAGTCAGCTTTTTAGCTTAAATCTTTCTTTTTACTTTCAAATTCTTTTTTGTTAATTTCACCTTTTGCGTACCTTTCCTTTAAAACACCTAAAGCAGAATTATCTTTTCTTTCAACTTTAGTTTGATCAATTGCCCACTTTATCAAAGCAAGTATTACAACCATTATTACTAACCAAAAAAGAATCATAATTACCCATGCAAAGGGGATAAAATTAAAATTCATCATAGATATAATGATTAATTTTATTAAATTTTTAAATTCATAGAACTGCTATGATTATATGATTATTTAAGTAATTATGCAAACAAAAAAAGAGACCCTCACTTGAAGGTCTCTTTTATAATATCTATCTGATGCAATTAAATCTTTTATTTTTCATAAACATCTCTTTTTCTTTTACCGCTATAACCTGTTCCTGCAGGAATTAGACGACCAATAATAACATTTTCTTTCAAACCTTCTAAGTAATCAATCTTACCATTAATGGCAGCTTCGATTAGAACTCTAGGAGTTTCTTGGAATGAGGCTGCAGACAAGAAACTATCGGTGCTAAGTGATGACTTAGTAATACCAAGCAGTAGTCTTTCTGTCTTAGCTGGCTTTTTAGCATCTTTATTAGCTTGCACTAAAACATTTTCCTCAATAATTTCTCCTGGTAATAAATTAGTGTCACCAGATTCAAGAATCATATGTCTAGAGAACATTTGCTTAGCAATAATTTCAATATGCTTATCATTTAAAGGCTGGCCTTGAGAAGAGTATACGTATTGAATTTCTCTAATAATGTATTTTTGTGCTTCTAACTTATTTCTAAGTCTAGTTAACTCTCTTAGGTCTAAACTTCCTTCTGTTAGCTGATCACCTCTTTTCACTTCATCACCATCTTTAACCATGATAGTTGTACCTCTAGGTATAGCGTATTCTTTAGTTTTGTTAACCTCTCTAAGAACTGACACATATTTTTGAGTAACATGCACATCTCCTTTAGCCTTAGCATTTACCGGTTTACCTTCAATGTTAAATAATTCTTCTCCTTTATTTACATTGTCACCATCTTTAACCTTTACTTTTGGTTCAATTTTACTCTTACCCTTCTTTCCGGTTTCCAGCTTGTGCTCATTAATAGCTTCACTAAAGTAATATTTATCACTAGTAGTTCCCTTGTATGTTAAGCTAATTACCTTAGCTTGAGGGTTATCAACTAAGATTTCTTTACCATCTTTATCTTTAATAGTTTTCTTAGCCATTTCAATTTTCACCTTTCCATCGTTTTCTACTAAAATACCCTTTTTCTTAGGTGGTCTACTTTCAAAAATCTCTTCAACACGAGGTAAACCCTGGGTAATATCTTCTTGACTGGCTACACCACCACTGTGGAAGGTTCTCATAGTTAACTGAGTACCAGGCTCACCAATTGATTGAGCAGCTACAATACCAACAGTAGCTCCTTTATTTACTGGTTTATTAAATGATAGGTCATAACCATAACATTTACTACAAACACCCTTTGGAACCTTACAACTTAGAACTGAACGGATAACAACCTCATCAATATTCTTTCCTTCTAGTTTCTTCATGTGTTCTTCGTCCATAAGCTCACCCTTTTTAAAGACTACCTTACCCTTATCATCTTTTAAGTCTTCAGCTAAATAACGTCCAACTACTCTCTTTTTAACATCAGTACCAATCTTTACACTTTCTTCTTGAGTATATTTAATACCCACATCATCCTTACAATCATCAGTGCTAACAATAATATCTTGAGCTACATCTACTAATCTTCTAGTTAAATAACCTGCGTTAGCAGTTCTAAGGGCGATGTCAGATAAACCTTTACGTACACCATGAGTAGAAATGAAGTATTCCAACACACTGAAACCTTTCTTGAAGTTTCCTTTAACAGGTAATTCAATAATAGAACCTGAAGGTGAAGTTACCAAACCTTTCATACCTAGAATCTGAACTGGCTGAGCCCAAGAACCTCTAGCTCCTGACTCAATCATTGAGAACACAGGTAAGATATCTTTTAGACCTTCTTGAGTAATTTCAGAAATCTGATCTTTAATTTGAGTCCAGGTTTCAATAACCTTAGAATATCTTTCTGTTTCGGTAAGAAGACCTTCATCAAATTGTTCTTGAATCATGTCAACTTTCTTACTAGCATTTTCAATTAACTCATCTTTTTCTTCATAATAAGGTAAGTCTCCAAATCCCCAAGATAATCCAGATTTAGTAATATATTTGAAACTCTTATCTTTTAAGTCATCAATAAACTTCACAGTCTCATCTTCGCCGTATAAATATAAACATTCTTTAATTAAGTTTTTTACCTTACCTTTAGCAACTACTTCATTAATATAGCGAAGTTTCTCTGGTAAAATCTCATTAAATATAGAACGTCCAACTGTAGTTCTTTTTCTCTCTCCGTTAATTCTAATAATTACTGTTTCATTTAGACTAATTAAATCATTATCATATGCTAATTTAGCTTCTCCTTGAGAAGAGAAAAATCTAAGTTCATTATCTTCTTTTAGAGCTGTATCTTTATCTTCTAAAGTAATATAATATGCTCCCCAAATAATATCTTGGTTAGGGGCTACAATTGGATCACCAGTAGCAGGTTTAAGTAAGTTATGAGTAGATAACATTAAATCTCTAGCTTCAGCCACAGCTTCCTTAGTTAAAGGAACATGCACAGCCATTTGGTCTCCATCAAAGTCAGCATTAAAAGCACCACAAACTAAAGGATGAATCTGAATAGCCTTACCTTCGATAAGTACTGGTTTAAAAGCCTGGATACCTAGTCTGTGCAAGGTAGGAGCACGGTTTAACATTACATAAGCTTCTTTAACTATTTCTTCTAAAATATCCCAAACATCTTCATGTCCAGCTTCAATATATCTAGAAGCGCTTCTAACATTATGCACTATTTCTCTTTTAATTAGTTTACTAATAATGAAAGGCTTGAATAATTCCAAAGCCATACTCTTAGGTAAACCACATTCACTTAAATTAAGTTTAGGGTTAACTACAATTACACTACGTCCAGAATAATCTACACGTTTACCAAGTAAGTTCTGACGGAAACGTCCTTGCTTACCTTTAAGTGAGTCAGCTAGTGATTTAAGTTGTCTTTTTTGTCCAGTAGAAGCAGTTACAGTTTTAGCATGTCTAGCAGAGTTATCAATTAAAGCATCAACAGCTTCTTGTAACATCCTTTTTTCATTCCTACAAATTACCTCAGGAGCATTTAATTCAATAAGTTGTTTTAGACGATTATTTCTGTTAATAACTCTTCTGTATAAGTCATTTAAATCAGAAGCAGCAAAACGTCCACCATCTAAAGCTACCATTGGTCTTAGATCTGGAGGAATAACTGGAAGCACATTCATAATCATCCACTCAGGACGAATATTATTATTATTTAAACTCTTAAGTAGTCTTAATCTTTTAATTAACTTATCTTTTCTAGACTCCACAGCTTTCTTTAAGTCAGCTTCTAGATCTTCAATTGTTTTTGGCATATCAACTCTTTCCAGAAGACCTCTGATAGCTTCAGCGCCAATTCCAGCTTCAAACAAATGACCAAACTTTAAGCTCATGCTTTGATATGTACTTTCAGATACTACTTGTAATGGTTTTAAATCTTTTAGCTCTTTAATAGTCTTGTCAAAGTTTTCTGTTAATTCTTCTACTCTTTCTTCTTTTTCAGCCTCAAGAGCCTTAGGATCAACAAGTTCTTTATCTTTATCTTTATCTTTACCTTTATCATCTTCATCTTTTTTGGCTGCTTTTATCTTCTGTTGATATTCATTTTCAATGCTTTTCTTTTTATTTTTGAATTCTGTTTTTACTTGTTCAACAGTAGCAGCTTTTAATTCCTCATCAACATCAGTAATAATAAAGCTAGCAAAGTAGATAACTTTCTCTAAAGATTGCATGGTAATACTTAATATAAGGCCAATTTTAGAAGAAATACCTCTTAAAAACCAAATATGGCTAACTGGTATTTGCAAACTAATATGACCCATACGTTCACGTCTAATAACGCTACGGGTAACTTCTACTCCACACTTATCACAAACAATACCTTTATATCTTATTTTCTTATACTTCCCACAAGCACATTCCCAGTCTTTAGTGGGACCAAAGATTTTCTCACAAAAGAGTCCATCTTTTTCTGGTTTTTGTGTTCTGTAATTAATTGTTTCAGGGCGGATAACTTCTCCATGAGACCAATCAAGAATCTGCTCCGGAGAAGCTATTTTGAGCCTAATGGCGTCAAAATCGCTAGTTTTTATTGGATTTAACATATTATTATATATAGTGAAATTTAATTAATAATTTATTTACTTTGTTTCTTCTTTGGCTGTTAAATCTTTTTCATCCTCTTTTTTATCTTCTTCTTTTTTATCTTCATTAGAGTTTTCTTTTTTAGTTTCTTCAACTTCTTTAATCTCCTTCTCTTCCTCCACTACTTCACTATCAACAACATCTGCTTTTCCACCTAAAAGTTCAACATTTAAGCCTAAACCTTTAAGCTCTCTAATTAAAACGTTAAAAGATTCTGGTACATTTAACTTCTCTATCTCTTCACCTTTAATAATAGATTCATAGGCTTTACTTCTACCAGGGACGTCATCAGATTTAATGGTTAACATTTCTTGCAGTGTATGAGAAGCTCCGTAACCCTCTAGGGCCCAAACTTCCATTTCTCCAAATCTTTGACCACCAAATTGAGCTTTACCTCCTAAAGGCTGTTGAGTGATAAGAGAGTATGGACCAATTGAACGTTGGTGAATCTTATCTTCAACCATGTGGTTAAGTTTCAACATGTACTTATAACCTACTGTAATTTTATTATCATAACTTTCACCAGTTTTTCCATCATAAAGTGTAACCTTACCTTCTTCAGGTAGGCCAGCTCTTTTCAGTTCATCTTTAATTTGTTGTTCAGTGATTCCGTTTAAAGTAGGGGTGGCGCATTTATATCCTAATTTTTGTGCTGCAAAACCCATATGAGTTTCAAGTAATTGTCCCAGGTTCATACGAGAGATAATACCAAGCGGTGATAGAATGATATCAATAGGGGTTCCATCTTCCATGTAAGGCATGTCTTCTTCTGGAACGATCTTAGAAATAACACCTTTATTACCATGACGTCCTGACATCTTATCTCCTACTTGTATCTTTCTGCGATTAGCCACTGAAACTTGAATTGATTTCAAAACTCCTGCAGGTAATTTATCACCTTCTTCACGTGAAAATATCTTTACATCTACAACTTTTCCATGTTCACCATGTTCTAGGTAAAGTGATGAATCTCTAACGTCTTTAGCTTTCTCACCAAAGATAGCTCTAAGCAATTTCTCTTCTGCAGAAAGTGTTGTTTCACCTTTAGGTGTAATCTTACCAACCAATATATCACCTGAAGAAATTTCAGCACCAATTCTGATAATACCTTCTTCATCTAAATTCTTTAATTTCTCTTCACTAATGTTTGGAATATCATTTGTAATAACCTCAGGTCCTAACTTTGTGTCCCTAACATCAATAGTATAATTTTCAATATGAATTGAGCTATAAACATCATCTTTTACTAAACGTTCTGAAATAATTACAGCATCTTCATAGTTATACCCTTCCCATGTCATGAAAGCTACCAACACATTTCTACCTAAAGCTAACTCATCTTTATCAATAGCTGGACCATCACTAAGACTTTGCCCTTTCTTAACTTTATCACCTACGCTAACCAAAGGATGTTGGTTAATACAAGTTGAAGAGTTAGAACGAAGGAATTTATTAAGATTATACTTATATGTTTTTCCTTTATTTGATTTTAATTCAATAGTACCTGAATCAACTTTAGAAATAACTCCAGTTTCATCAGCTAAAATAACATGACCAGAGTCAATAGCTGCTCTTCTCTCTATACCTGTTCCCACTATCGGTGATTCACTCTTAATTAATGGAGTAGCTTGACGTTGCATGTTTGTTCCCATCAGTGATCTCTGACCATCATTATGTTCAGTAAATGGAATTAATGAAGTAGCAATAGAAATAATCTGATTAGCTGCTACACCAATAAATTCAATGTCATTTACATCAGCTCTAGCAGGATTACCATATTTTCTTACATCAAATTCTTCAACTAAAATCTTGCCCTTATCATCATTAGGGATAACGCTAGAAGCAGTGATGTGTTTTTCTTCGGAGAATGCATCTAAATATACTATTTCTTCAGTAATATAACTACCAGTTTTAGTATGTTTTACTTTTCTGTATGGAGTTTCTAAGAATCCATATACATTTAATCTAGCATAACTAGCCAAGTGACCAACTAAACCAATATTTGGACCTTCCGGAGTAGCAATAGGACAAATTCTACCATAGTGAGTAGCGTGTACATCTCTAACATCAAAACCAGCTCTTTCACGAGTTAGACCTCCTGGACCCATAGCAGATAATCTCCTTTTATGTTCTAGTTCAGCTAGAGGATTAGTTTGATCCATGAACTGTGAAAGCTGAGAAGACATGAAAAATTCTTTCACTACTCCAATCACTGGACGTGCGTTTATTAATTTAGTAGGACTAATTGCTCCTAAGTCAGTAGTACTCATCTTATCTTTAATAATTCTTTCCATACGAGCTAGACCTACTCTAAAACGATTTTGCACTAGACCACCAATAGCTCTAATACGACGATTACCTAAGTGATCGATATCATCTTCAGGTTCTTTGGTAATGTTTAGTCTAATTACTTCTTTAATTATTAAAATTAAGTCTTCTTTTCTAAGTATTCTATTTTCTTTCTTGTTTTCTAAATTTAAATCAAAACGTCTATTTAATTTATAGCGTCCAACTCTACCAAAATCATATCTATCAAATCTAAAAAACATAGAATAGATAAGTTGACGAGCATTATCAGTAGCAGCTAAATCTCCTGGACGAATTCTTTTATATACTTCTTGCAAACCTTCAGCCTCATTCTTAGCTAAGTCTTTAGCAATGGTTGCTTCAATATATGAACTCTCTTCTCCTTCATTTTTTAAATCAACATCTTTAAAGAGTTTAATTAATTCTTCATCAGTTTCATAACCAAAAGCACGTAGCAATGATGTTACTGCTACTTTTCTTTTTCTATCAATTCTTACCCAAATAACTTTGTTAGCATCGGTTTCAATTTCTAGCCAAGCACCACGGTTAGGAATAATTTTCGCACCATAACATTTCTTTCCCTTTATATAATCAGCCGTAAACATTACACCGGCACTACGAATGAGCTGTGAAACCACTACCCTCTCAATACCATTAACAATGAAAGTTCCATTGTTTGTCATTAAAGGGAAATCACCTAAATAAACCTCTTGGTTTATAACTTGTTTAGTCTTTTTATTTAAAAGTCTAGTTTTAACTCTTAACGGAGCTTCGTAGGTAATATTTTTTTGCCTACTCTCAACTTCATCAAATTTAGCTTCATCTAAATAATAGTCTTCAAAGTATAATTCCAGTTCTCTACCACTGAAATCAATTACTGGAGAGATTTCATCAAAGAGTTCAACTAAGCCTTCTTTAAGAAACCATTCGTATGAATCTTTTTGGACTTCAATTAGTTCAGGCATTGGTATAGCCTCAATGAAATCCGTAAAAAATTTTCTAGAGCTTGTTTCCGTTTTAACGGAAGTTTTGTTTTCTGCCATATATTTTATGTAATTTATTTATACAAATAAAAATTGCTCAAGTTGACTTGAGGTATCTAGAATATTTGGTTGTTTAGTTTAATGAATTCACTTTATAAAACCTGCCTTAAAGCATGGGGCTAAAGTTTTTTAGAGTATTTTGCTTACTTTGCAACAGAATTCAGAATTATTTTCTATGTAAATAACAAAAAAAACGGGATTATAGCCTAAAAATCGGGAGCTTATTCCGTTTTCTTATGTAAATTTTATCTATGTCTAGATAAATATTAATATTATTAATAGAAGTATTTAATATAATATTATATAAAAATTTATTTGTCAACTATTATAATTCAACTAAGTAAATTAAAGTGAGAATTTATATTAATTTTTTATAGATTAAGTATATTTTTTATTATTTCTTTAATTTTTAATCATATTAATAATGATAAGATATAGTTATTAGCATAATTAGCTTATACTATGGATATTTCATTAATTGCAAGGAATTATATTAAAGAATTAGCAAAAAATGGTGACTTATATGAAAAATTTATAAACAAAGATGATCTTGTGTCATTTACCTCACCTGTAAGCATATTTATGGCTGGTTCACCGGGTGCGGGAAAAACTGAAACCTCAAAATATTTAATTGATACTATAAAAAAATACTTACTTGAGAAAAATGGTGTCTATTATCCAATAATAAGGGTTGATGCTGATGAAATTAGAGAAATATGTCCACATTATAATGGAAGCAATTCTTACCTTTATCAAAGAGCAGTCAGTTTAGGAGTAGATAAGTTGATTGACTATATAAATAAAAAGAGGTTAAACGCTCTGATAGACGGCACATTTTCAAGTACTCGCAGTATTTCAAATATAGAGATTGCTCTTAGAAAGAAAAGAGAGGTATATATTTATTATATATACCAAGAACCTTTAAGAGCTTGGGAGTTCACATTAAAAAGAGAACGACTTGAACAAAGAAAAATAACAAAAGAATCATTTGTGAATGCTTTTATAAAAGCAAGAGAAAATGTTCATTATGTTAAAAACCTTTACAGTGATAGAGTTATTCTTAATATAATAATTAAAAATTACGCTAACAATATAGAGAAAGTCTATATTAACGTTCAAAATATTGACACTTACGTGGGACGCGAGTATAATGAAGAAACTTTGTATAGAATATTAAATGATGTTAATATATAAATATTATGACATTTAAAAGAAATCAACAAACATTTAAATACTCCGATCTATCAATAGAAGAACAAGAGGCTATTGTGAAAGAATCAGTACAAAAAGCAAACGAAGAGCAACGTAATGTTGTTAAAGAATTTGATAGGCAATTCAATGCTAAACAAGCAAATTAAGAAGGTATATAAAAACAGCATACTTTATTTAATGCTGTTTTTTTGTTGATAAATAATATTATTTTAAAGATGCCTGAATTTCCTCTCTAGCAACAGCTCTTTCATCCCATTTAAACTTCTTGCCATCTGCCATACAAATAGCCTGTTCAGAACCCTTACCAGTAAGCAAAACAATGTCATTAGCTTCTGCTAAAGAAATAGCCTTAGCAATGGCTTCTCTTCTATCTAAAATTTCAAATAGATTATGGTTTAATTTTTTACCTGCCTTCACCGATCCTTGAGATACTTGCTTTATAATCTCCAAAGGATCTTCGTCATAAGGGTCCTCGTTACTAACAATAACGTAATCAGCGTTTTGACCAGCTATCTTTCCAAGCTCTGGTCGTCTATCCTTATCTCTGCCACCACCAGCAGAACCAAGTACATGTATTATCTTTCCACTAGTACCAACTTTAGGATAGTTTCTAAGTAACTCTACTGTATCATATAGTTTCTGCACAGCTCTAGGTTCATAAGCGTAATCAACTATGCATAAGAAGTCTTGTCCTTCCCTTATCTGCTCTAACCTTCCCGGAATTCCTTTAATACTTTCTAAACTACTTTTTATCCTTTCAAAAGGAATGTTTCTAAGCTCTCCCACAGCAACAACATTTAAAACATTAAGCACATTAAACTCTCCCAGTAATTGCAAGTTGATTTCTTTATTATTTACTCTAAAGCTAATACCTCTTCCACTTACCAAAATATTACCATATGAAAGGACTTCTAATTCCTTAACTAGGTTTTTATTTTGGTCCTCTAGAATTTCTGAATATTCTTCTTGACTCTTACTAGTATAAGCAATCTTTGCTTGAGCCCAGAACTTTAAAAAGTCTGGTGCATGCTGATCATCGCCGTTAGCAATAATAGTTTTTTTAACTTTATTTAGCTCTAAACTTTTTAACTTACTTGGCTTAGCTACAACTCTATGTTCATCATCAGTATATTTTACCTTGCAACCTTTCAAATATTTAAATAGTTTTTGTTTAGCTTGCTTATATTTTTCAAAACTACCATGAGACTCAATATGTTCAGGGAATAAACCAGTAAAGACAAGTGAATCATAGTTTACACCTACATGCCTAAACTGCCTGATACCTTCAGAAGTGGTTTCAATAACAGCATAAGTACAATCATTCTTTAACATCTTCTTAAGTAGGTGTTGGGTAAAACTTCTGCCAGGCATAGTCATCTTCTTGGTGTTTAGCCAATCATTATTACCATCAGAAAACATAGCAGTAGAGCTATAACCAACCTTAAAGCCCGCTTCTCTTAATGTCTTGGCTATTAAATAAACACTACTAGTCTTACCAGTAGTACCAGTAACACCAATAACAATTAACTTATCACTAGGTTGCCTATAATAATAACTAGAAAGCATTGACCACAAGTAATGATAACTTGGTAATACAAACTTAAATACTTTTTTTAATAGTTTTTTGATCTTATATAAATACTTCATATTTATTTAGAAAAATACATACCTTCATCCCACCATTCTTCACCTTCTTTAGTGCTCTCTTTGTCACCTTTCTTTTCTTTATCTTTTTCAGGCTCTTTTTCTTTATTGTTTGTATTCTTTTTATTACTTACATTCTCTTTTGTGTTAGTATCTTCATTTGTATCATTAATTACTTCTCCTTCCTCTGCTTCAATAATTTCATCATCTTCTTTAGATTCTACTTGAGAATCTTCTTCCTTTTCTTCTTCTATATTATCATTTGCACCCTCTTCTTTAAAGATATTTTTTTCTTCTGTATCTTCTTCTTTTATGTCTTCTTGTTCCTCTATCTCTGGTACTACCTCTTCTTCTACATCTTCCGACACATCTTCTACTTGCACCTCTTCCTCATCTACCTCACTATCTTCATTGTCCTCACTGTAATCACCGCCATCATCGCTTGACAGATAACTATCAGGAGCTTCAGACTCTGCTTTGTTGTGTAGAGTAACTCCGCTTGTACCTTGATCAAGTAATGCTTCATATTGCTCTTTAGAAACTAAAACTTCTCTTGGCTTAGAGCCATTGCTAGGACCAATAATTCCAGACTCTTCCAAATTATCCAAAATACTAGCTGCTCTGCCATATCCTATTCTCAATCTTCTTTGCAACATGCTAGTAGAAGCTTTGTTAGCATTAATAACTAATTCTTTTGCCTCCTCTAGAAGCTCATCTTCATCACCACTAGTACCATCCAAACCAACCCCTCCCATTCCTTTCACTTGTTGTCTTTCGGTAACATCCTCTAAGTAATCCGCCTCACCGCTCTTATCTTTTATGTAATCACAAATATCTTTTATTTCCTTGTCACTAACATAAGCACCTTGAAGTCTCTTTGGTCTACTAGTATCAGGGGTGCTAATTAACATATCACCCTGACCTAAAAGCTTCTCTGCTCCAGCTGTGTCTAATATGGTTTTAGAATCAATAGCTGAGGTTACAGAAAAAGCTATTCTAGCTGGTATGTTAGCTTTAATAAGACCAGTAATAACATCTACACTGGGTCTTTGTGTGGCCAAGATTAAATGTATACCAACTGCTCTAGCCATTTGTGCTAAACGAATAACACTGCCTTCAATGTCTTTACTAGCAGCTACCATTAAATCAGCTAACTCATCAATTATGAAAACAAGGTAAGGCATCTTGTCTTTTCCTTTTGCTTTCATGAGTTCATTATATGAGGCAATATTCTTTTTCTTGTGTTGTTGCAAAGTATCGAAACGTCTATCCATTTCATTTAAACACCACTTCAAAGCATTGATAGTTTTAGGTACCTCAGTAATTACTGGTGTAAGCAGATGAGGGATACCATTATATATAGGTAGCTCTACTCTTTTAGGATCTACCATAATAAAGCGCAGGTCATCAGGATTGTTTTGGTATAGTAAACTAATAATTATTGAATTTAAACATACTGATTTACCTGAATTAGTAGCACCTGCTACCAACAAGTGAGGCATTTTAGTAATATCATAAAACCATGTACCTCCAGTTACATCCTCACCTAGAGCCATTAACAAGTTGTTTTTTCTTTTAGCAAACTCTTCACTCTTTAACATTGCCTTTAATCCAACCATAGCCTTAGTCTTATTTGGCACTTCAATCCCTACAAGTGATTTACCAGGAATAGGTGCTTCAATTCTAATTGGATGTGCTGCTAAAGACAGAGATAAGTCATTACTTAAGGCAGTTACTTTAGAAAGCTTCACACCCTCTGTTGGTTTAAAGGTATACTGGGTGACAGTTGGGCCAACACTGGCTTTACCCATCTCAACTGTAATACCAAAGTTAGCTAAAGTGTTTTTAATAATATTATTATTATCATCAATATTTCCTCCAGCTGCTTTACCCTCTTTATCCTTTAAAAGATCTAAAGGTAGGTCAATCTTTAATCCTTTGCTCTTCCATTTATTAGTAGCACCTTTACTCTGTGCTTTCTTAACAGCTTTATCCATATCAACATTTCCTGAAACAGGTTTATGTGAAAAGACTACCTCTTCATTACTTTCCTCGGTCTCCTCACTTTCAGGTAAGAAGAGATTTTCCTCCTCTTCTTCTACTTCTTCAAACTCAGCTTCACTATAATCATCATCTCTATGTCTCTTTTTGAAAATAGAAGCAATTAATCTTACCGGAGCTAAAAGCCAAGTACCTTTTGGCAAGATATGAGATAAAGGACGATTGAAAATAAGTATCCAAGAAACTAAAAATAATGCAATTAGTACAGCCAGACCTCCCCAGAAGCCAAATAGATTAGAAAAGAAAACAGATAAATACAAACCTAAATATCCTCCAGCTTCTTTAGCATTAGCTAAGTTAATCCATTCCTTTTTATCATAGAAAAAAGTAAAAAGGGATTGGTAGGTAATAAATAAGAAAAACAAACCAATATAATGAGCTGGTTTAATTTGTTTCTTCTTATTTTGGTGCCATAACATTGCCCACACTACAATTAAAATAGGAAACAACCATTTTCCCCAACCAAAAGCAATTCCTAGTCCTTGTGCCATATAAGCTCCTGTTTGTCCTCCTTGTCCAAAAAGACCAAAGGCGCTAATAACAGCAATAACTAGTATAATGATAAGTATTATACTTTGTTTAACATTTGATTCTAAGTTTAACTTAGGCATAGCAATATACTCTAGAGCTTCCTTTTTCTTTTTCTTTCTTTTTCTGGCCATATTATTTAAGTAAATTTTTATATAATTTCAAGTATTTTTTAGCAGAATTATTCCAAGAAAAATCTTTTTTCATAGCTTTAATTTGCATCTTTTTAAATACCTTAGGCTCCTTGTGATACAAATCAACTGCTCTTTTAACAGCTAGATAAAAAGCTCTAGCTGAAAACTTATTAAAGACAAAACCAACAGTCTTATCAACAGTGTCTTCTAGTCCACCAGTAGCACGAACTATTGGCAGCGAACCATAACGCATAGCAATCATTTGTCCCAGGCCACAAGGCTCAAAGCGAGATGGCATCAGAAAGAAATCAGAACCTGCGTATATTTTTTGCGCCATAGCTGAGCTAAACATAATCTTTACTGCTAGTTTACCAGGATACTTTTTAGCTAGTTTTTCCAAATAATCTTCATATTTTTTCTCACCAGTACCTAAGATAACTACTTGCATTTCTAAATCATTTATTAGTTTATCTTCAATTAGCTCTAATCCTTTTTGCCAAGCTAACCTAGAAACCATAGCTACTAAAGGAATATCTTTATTTACCTCTAGATTCATTTCTTTTTGTAATGCTAATTTGTTTTGAAGCTTAGCTTCTAAATTAGAAACGCTATATTTTTTTACAATGTTTTTATCGGTAGCAGGATTAAAAGCCTCTAAGTCTAAACCGTTTAAAATTCCACTTAGCTTGTCCTTATTTTTTCTTATCACTCTATGCAAACCTCCACCTTGTTCTTTCTTAGTTATTTCTTTAGCGTAGGTAGGACTAACGGTGTTGAGCAGGTCACAATTAAATATTCCTTGAACCATTAGATTAATATCTCCATCTCTAGCATCTTTACTTAAGCTTTCCATAGAGCTACTAGTCAAATTAGCATTCTTTAATACCTTAGGATCAGTTTTTCCTTGGTAATTTAAATTATGAATAGTATATAGAGTTTTAGCATCTTTTGAATATATATAATCTGAGATTTTAACTAAGTTGGTTAGCAGTGCAGTGTGAAAATCATGGGCATGAACAATATCAGGTTTAAATTCTAATTCTGATAATGCATATATTACAGACAAACAAAAGAATGAAAATCTTTCTGGGTTATTTCCCCAATATATTTCTTTTTTAGAAAAATACTTTTTATTCTCAATGAAATAAACTGGAATATTTGTATCTGGTAAATAAGCTAAATAAATATCAACTGTTTGCATACTGGAAGCTGAAGGCACTTTCACATTTTTGTGAATTTTTTCTAGTTTATATTTCTTTTCATCAATACTTCCATATTTAGGCATCATAAGTCTGACATCCACTCCTAATTTTTTCATTGCAGGTGGTAAAGACCCTACCACATCTGATAACCCTCCTACTTTAGCAAAAGGGCTTATCTCTGCTGAAGTCATTAAAACTTTTATTTCTTTATTTTTCATATTTTTATTTATCTATAATTTTCTTATATAAATTTTCATAAGCTTCCACCATTTTTTCTAAAGAAAACTTATTTTCTACCCAGTCTCTACAATCCTTTCTTTTTATCTTATCAATATTATTTACTGCCTCTAGCATCTCATCATAATCTTTAACTATGTAACCTGTTTTTCCCTGACTAATTACTTCAAGTGGTGAACCGTTATCATATGACACTACTGGAGTCCCCAGAGCTTGAGCTTCAATTAAACTCATGCCAAAGGCTTCAAACATGTTTTCTATAGGGTGCAATAAACACATGGCGTTTCTTAGTAGTTCTATCTTATCATCAAAAGCTAACTCTCCTTTATATATAATTTGCTCATTATCTATATAAGGCCAAAAATGCTTATCTAGATAATCCTTATCACCCTCACTGATTTTTCCTGCAATAATTAATTTCTTATTTAAATCTTTTGCTAGCTTAATTGCTAAGTGTGGACCCTTTTGCGGTGAAACTCTAGCTAAGAAAACTAGGTAATCTTGACTCTCTTCCTGGTAGGGAAACTTTTCTAAATCAATTCCATTATATATTATACCTTGAAAGTTTAGAAAATTGAATTTCTCAGCTATAGCCTTAGAAATACCAACAAAATTTTCTTTACTATACTTTTTTAAAACTTCCATTTCTTGATCAAAGAATTCTCCATATCTAATTGAGTGTAAAACCGGTGTTTTCCCTATACCTGAAAAGAAAAGACTTTTATGCTCTAAGGCGCAGTGGATAATATCAAATTCATCTTCTCTTTTAAAGGCGCCTGCTATGTTATCATACTCTTGTATCTCACTATAATCGTTTGTAAAGGGAGTCTCTCTAACAGCCACTAATTCTTTTGCTTTAGCTTTAGAGTTACCAGTAGCAAACAAGGTTACTTCATGACCCTTGTCGCTTAAGCCATTAACTAAATTACCAATAGCAGCACCAGTACCTCCAGTAGAATCAGGTGATGTAGGCTCCCATAATTTAGAGATTATAGCTATTTTCATGTTTATTTAATAATCTTATATATCTTTCTTAAATAATCTGATTCAATATTAAACCATTGCCAAGCATGCTGTAGTGTAAAGTGTTGACCTATTGGTAAATGAAAGTCTGAACCCCCTGTTTCAATCCAATCATATTTTTTTGCTAAATACTGACAATACACTATTGATCCAATGGTGTGATGAGGAGATAAAACTTCAATTCCATCAATACCTAATTCATTTAATTTCTCAGGTAAATCTCCTCTATATTTATTATACTTACCTGGGTGACAAAAGATAATCTGCCCTCCTATTTTCTTTCTTAACTCAAAAACTCTTTCAATGTTAATATAGGTTTCTCTTAGTCTTGTATGTTCTGAACTGTAGAAATATTCATTTAAAATATCTTCTTCTAACGGATTATTATTGTTTAATTCTTTATGTATTTTAGTCTTATTTTGTGAGTAAAACTCATTAGCCACCTTATTAACTGCGATATAATGGGTGAACTTATCTAAAATTCTTTCCGTGTCCACTTTATATCCTTGTTCTTTCAACTTATTTAAAGATTTTCTCACAATACCCTTTCTTCTAATTTGAGTTTCTCTAAGTAAGTCATGAAGGGCTGGATCTTTATCATCAAAGTTATACCACAAAATATTAAAATGCCTACGCTCTAAATATACATATAACTCCAGACCAGTAATAGTTTTGAGATTCGCTTTCTTGGCAAATCTTTTAAACTCATCTTGACCTCTAACTGTATTATGATCAGTTAGTGCGGCTAGCTTAATATCATTTTTAGCTAAGAAATCAACTAGCTTAGCAGGACTAAAGAAACCATCGGAATAAGTAGAATGAACTTGTAGGTCAATTTTCATAAAATTATTTAAACACCTTTATTAAATCAAAATAAGATGACCTTAATTCTTCCAATAAATCCTTGGCTCTTTCTGGATGATAGTGTGAGCCCATTAACAAGAAGCTGGCTGTACGCAGGGCTGTAAAGTGATAGTAATTGGAAATACGCTTTTTTAGATTGTCATCTAGCTTTATTTTAGCATTATCAAAGTAATTATCCAAAAATATACGTTGAAGTTTTAAGGCATAATCTTTATCATCAATTTTTCTACCAACCATATAAGATACTTGTTGCAAAAAAGTACCTATATCTCTAGCAAAGTCACCTAGACATAAGTCAGTGAAATCAATAACAGCTATCTTTTTAGCTCCCATTTTAATAACATTCTCAGGGTGAGCATCACCGTGCACTAAATATAGTTTCTCGGTTTTTTTTAAAAAGTCTTCTTCATATTTAATAAAGTAGTCATAAGTTTTTTGATATAAATCAAAATAATGAGGCTCTTCATTTTGAATTGCCTCTAGTACATGTTTTTTGCCAGGTAAGACTGTAAGGATGCGACTATTTTCAGAATTAAAATTCTTAGCATCACTAGTATTTAGATTGTGTAATTTAACAAACCATTTAGCAGTTTTAGCGGTAACCTCTTCTATGCTTTTATAATCATGTTCTTTAATATAATGATAAAGATTGTTACCTTTAACTCCACGATAAAAGACAGCATTAAAGTTTTGACTAAAATACATAGGTCTAGGAATAGTCCTATAACCCTGACCAAAACCCTTCTCCCATAAATAATGTAGAGATTCATAAACATTATATCTTTTTTCATGAGAGTGAGCTGAACAAAAAATAGGTAGCTTCTTTATCTTTCTCTTATCATCAATAATTTCAACAAAACTAACCTCATATTCACAAACAACATGATAAGCTACATCTTCCCACATCATCTTTTTATGAGGTATTATTTTTACCTTTTTTATACTAGAAAACTGTGGATATAATGGTAGGATATTTTCTGTGAAATAATCCTTAATATATTCAGAGTCAAATAAATGTTGTGCTTTATTCATATTACTTTTTCCAATAGTATTGCCAATGTCTTTTCCAAGTCATGGCTTTAATTTTTAAATATATCTTCTCTGCTTTTAATTTAACTGTTCTTAACTTTTCATTCTCTAAAGATCTAATAGATTTAATAAGCTCCTCTAAACCTCTTTCAATTTCATCGGGATTCCAAGCATATGGTCCGAAATTATGTTTAAAATCTTTAGCTGATGCCCACCAAAAAGTACAACTAGCCAAACCTCTCTCTAAATGCCAGCGGCTCCACTTATAGTTTTTATCTTCACTGTTTTCTTTTAATGTCACTAGTGCTAAATTTGCTAACTTCCATAATTCTTTGTGAATAGAATTATTTCTACCATTCCATAAAATATAAGGTTGATTAGACTGCAACTCCTTAGGCATAGACTCCCAACTACAAGCTAGTGGCTTTATCTCTATAGGTTCTTTATCTTTAATATATTCACTAATAGTTGCTGTTTTAAGCTCAGGAATCTTTAGTGATTTTTCCAGTTCAGCACTCGGGTCTTGGTGTCTAAGTCCATATAATTCACCATCAGTGGCTGTAACTATTAAGGCATCTTTGTTTTCCTTTTTTAAATTAAAGATTAAATCTGGTACATAAGTATTAGATTGTCTACGTGATCTAAAGACAAGTTTAAGTTTACTTTCTTTGTCCATGTAAACTTTTTCAAAATCAACCTTATCTAATTGTCCTTGATAGGCAATTTCATCTAATATAATCCACTCGTATCCAAGCTCTTTAATAGTCTTAGCTGCTTGCGGGCTATAGGCCATTTCAGGAAAGAAAAAACCCTTAGGTTTTTCTTGTACGTTTAAATATTTCTTTAAAGCCTCTTCCTGCTCTAAAACTTGTTTTTTTATTTCATGCTCTGGCAACAAGGGAATTACTGGGTGATATGAGGCGGTAGAAACTATTTCTATTTGTTTCTTTTCATATAGTTTCTTAAAACCATCAATTAACCAGTGGTAACCTAAGTGATCCATTTGATAAAGCAAACAGGCATTAATGTTGATAGTAAACTTTACATCAGGATTATCTTGTAAGGCTTTTAAAATCCTAATATAGCTATGTTCTATAGCTTCTTTAACATAATAATCATTAGTATTAGCTGGTTGATATAAATGTATAAAATTAATCCATTTCATATTATTTCTTTAATTCTTTATTTCTTTAATACTCTTTTATATAATTCAATATATTTTTTAGCTGGTATCTCCCAGCTATTAGACTCCTTCATAATTCTTTTTAGAATCTTATTCCAAAGTGATTTATTTTTTCTAGCTTCAAGGGCTCTAATAATTGCTCCATAGAAAGCAAAAGGATTCTCAGCCTTAAAGGTAAAGCCTGTACCTTTTTTAGTGCTAGGATCAAAATCATTTACAGTATCATAGAGACCTCCAACTTCTCTAACAATTGGAACACAGCCATAACGCATAGCAATTAACTGATTAATGCCACAAGGCTCGTGATTAGAGGGTAATAGAAAGAAATCAGAAGCAGCATACAAAGAAGTTTCTTCATCAGGATTAAAAGATGACCATACTAACTTTTTAGGGTTTTCTTTAACTAGTTTTTTAATAGGTTGAAGATAATTCTTGTCACCATCACCCATGAATACTATTTGCACATTCATATTGAGTAATTGGATGATAGTTTTTAAAATCAAATCAAAACCTTTTTGAAAAGTAACTCTAGAAGTCGTGCAAAATACAGGTATTTGTGAGTTAATAGGAAGATTATATTTGTTTTGTATATATTCTTTATTTAAATTCTTAGCCTCAATGCTTTCATGTGTATAATTTTTAAAAATGTTAGTGTCATTTTCAGGATTGTAGGTGTTATAATCAATTCCATTTATAATCCCAAAAAGCCTTTTGCTTCTATTCTTTAAAATCCTATGTAAATCCTGCCCAAAGCTTTTAGTCATAATCTCATCCCTATACTTCTCACTAACTGTATTTATGATGTCTGCTGAAAGAATGGCTCTTTTGGCAAAGTTAACGTACTCCACATCAGGATTACTAATATGCGGAAGCCTGCTCTTTCCATAGTCTTTCTTTTGTGCAGGAACTTGCCACCAGTTCTGACCAAATTGGAAAACTAAGTTATGAATAGTGAAAATAGTTTTTGCCTTCTTTAAAGTTTTAGAATAACGAAAATCTGTTTTTAAATAATATGGGATTAAACCAGTTTGCCAATCATGACAATGAACTATATCAGCAGAAAACTTTAAAAGTGATATTAACTTTAAAGCAGCTACATTAAAAATTAAAAATCTAACATTTTCATGTTTAGAGCCATAGAGACTTTTTCTTTGAGAAAAATATTTAAGATTCTCCACAAAATAAACAGGCAAGCCGTCCATGGCATAACCCTGCCAATAATTAATAGTTACTGACTCTTTAGAATTAAGATAAACCTTAACATTAGAAAAGATAAGTTTTAAATTATGCTTCTCCTTATTTATTGCCTTTCCATATAATGGTGTAATTGTTCTAACTTCATGTCCTAATCTATACTGAGCTTTAGGTAGTGACCTTGTAACATCACCTAAACCTCCTGTTTTAGTAAAAGGAGCCACCTCTGAGGCAATATGGACAATTTTTAATTTTTTCATATTAATTAAACTTTAAAGAAGACGATGCACAAATTGCTACAGCTAAAGCATCAGCAGCATCATCTGGTTTAGGTATTTCTTTTAAATTAAGTAATAGTTTAACCATTTTTTGTACCTGCCCTTTTTGAGCTTGACCAAAAGCAGATACGGCTTGTTTAACCTGTCCGGGAGTATAATGAAGTATTTCTAGTTTAGCAAGCATAGCAGATAAAAGCACTATTCCTCTTGCTTGGGCAACAATAATAGCAGTGGAAGTATTTTTATTAAAAAACAACTCTTCTACTGCAACCAAGTCCGGTTCATGCTTAGCTATTATTTCATTTAGTTGTTGATATAGAGATAGAAGTCTAATTTCTAGTTTCTGTTTGGGTTTAGTAACAATAGAGCCATAATCTATACATTCCATCTTATTATTTTTATGTACCCTAATTATTCCATAACCAGTGTCAGCAATTCCTGGATCAATTCCTAGTATATGTTTATACATATTATAATTTTAAATTTGTATAATAATCAGATACATCTTCATCATCCTCTAAAGCATTAACAAAGTTCTCTACCTTAGCTCTATCCTCTTCATTAATATCTTGCTCTTCTTTAGCTATATAATTTAAATCAGCTTCCTCAATATTTATATCTTTATCCTCTAAAACTTTCTTTACATTTTGCAGGTCGCTTACTTGCGTATAGATGGTATAATCCTCTTCCTCTATTTTAATATCTTGGGCACCAGCATCAATTAATTCCAGCTCTAGTGTTTCGTTATCTATACTTAAATCTTTTAGCTGTGACTTCTTAAAACTAATAACACCTAACTTATCAAAGTTCCACATTACTGAACTTAAGACACCACCGTATTTAGTAAAAATATGCCTAATTGATGAAGCGCTTCTGTTTTTATTATCTGTTAAACACTTAACAATAAACTGTGAATTAGCTGGACCAATACCTTCATAATACAACTCTTCTATTTGATCTCCTGCTAATTCTCCTGTACCCCTTTTTATAGCCCTTTCAATATTATCCTTAGGCATGTTAGCAACCTTGGCCTTATCCACAGCCATGCGCAGCGTAAAATTAGAGTCCATATCTGCCCCCTTTTCTTTAACTGCCATGGTAATAAGGTTACTTATTTTGGTAAAAATAGCACCCTTCTTAGCATCATTAGCAGCTTTAGCTCTTTTAATTGTAGACCATTTGGAATGTCCTGACATAAGCTCTTATATTAAAATTACAAAGCAAATTAGCTTGCTTTTCTTTTTTTATCTTATCTTAAATTGAAATAAAAATCAATCTCTAATATAATATAAAAGTAGACTAGTTTTAATAAATCTAGACTTAAATATAATAATATTATGAAAATTACAAACCTAGACCAAGCCACTATTAGCGCTTTAGAGTTTTTCAAAAAAAATCCTCCTAATAAACTTAATTTAAAAAACAAGAAATTCCCTTTTGTGGTAGGTTCAGGTAACGCCTATAACACAGCTCATATTCTTTTTGCACAAACACCTGCTATTGTTGCCAGTGAAAGCAATTTTAAAGAAACACTTGTGAATTATAAGCCATTAATTAAAAAGGGCTTAAGTAAAGAAGCTATCATTATTTCTGCTTCAGGTGAAAAAGACTCTGTCTGGGAGACTGAAGCTGCTAAAAAAATGGGCTTAAAAACTACTCTTATCACTTCAAACAAAAACTCTTCTGCTGCAAAAATAGCAGACAAGGTAGAAGCTTTTCAAAAGTTAGCTGAGCCATATACCTACAATGTTTCTACTTACATGGCTATGATTTTAGCTAGCACAGGAGAAAAGCCTGAATATATTTTAAAACAAATAAAGAGCTTAAAACTTCCTAAAAACTTTAAGAATTACCAAGCCTACAGCTTTATCTTACCTGATAAATATCAAAGCATAGCTCCCATGCTAGAGATAAAGCAACGAGAACTTTTTGGTCCTAAGTTAAACATTAAAGCTTTTAGCCAAGGAGAGGCTCGTCATGCTAAATATGTTATCCCTTGGGAAAAAGAATTAGTTATTAGTATTGGAGAAAAGAATAAATACTTTGGTGATAAGGACAGCCGCTGGGATATAAAGATTGCTAAGAATCATGACTATGCTTATATGCTGGCTTTAACTTATTATTTAATGGGTAAAATTCAAGAAGTAAAACCAGATTACTTTAAAAAGAATATTGTAAACTACACCAAAGACTACGGACCTAAAGCTTATGGAAAAAATAAAGCTTTTGATGTAATTGTACCAGGTAGTGAAGATAAATAATTATATAAACTTAAGCGAGTAGATACAGTTGAACTAATAAATAAAATTGAATAGCTATAATAAAACAGAAGTTTTTACTTCTGTTTTATTTATATCTATAGAAATACATACTAGAAAATAATTTCAAAAAATGTCTTTATCAAACAATTCAACTATTTTTTTACTTTAGCCTGATTCTTTACTTCCTCTTGTAGTTTTTTAATCCTTTTAGGATCTCCTATGTAATAATGCCTTATTGGTTTCAAGTTTTTATCTAATTCATACACTAAAGGAATGCCGGTAGGAACATTTAGGTGAGCTATCTCTTCTTCTGAAACATTATCTAAGTATTTAATTATAGCTCTGAGGCTGTTTCCGTGTGCTGAAACTAAAACCTTTTTTCCAGCTTTAATATCTTTAGCTATAACTTTCTGCCAATAAGGCTTAACTCTCTCTACTACATCTTTCAGACTTTCTGTTAATGGAAGTAGATTTTTGTCAATATCTTTATATCTTGGGTCCTTTCTGGTATAATACTTATTAGTTTTTTGAATCTTAGGAGGTCTAACCTCATAACCACGGCGCCATTGAAATACTTGTTCTTCACCAAATTTCTTAGCTGTTTCTTTTTTATTAAGACCTTGAAGATTACCGTAGTGTTTTTCGTTTAAACGCCAATCCTTAATCACTGGAATCCACATTAGATTCATTTGATCTAAAGCAATTTGTAAAGTTTTAATTGCTCTTTCTAAATAAGAGGTGTAGGCAACATCAAAATGAAAACCTTTTTCTTTAAGAATCTTCCCTGCTTGAATAGCCTCATCAATACCTCTTTTAGTTAGGTCAACATCTGTCATTTTATTTCTTTCAATCTCTGCATCCACCCAACCGGTAAAAAGACCTTTCTTATTCCATGGGCTTTGACCATGCCTTACAAAAACAATTTTATACATAAATTATTATTAATAATCTTGTAATTATTCTATCATAATTCAATTGTATTGACCACTTAGAGTATTGTTGTTATTATCTTTTAGCTACAGTTATAATCCTAAATATATTTCAATAAAAATAAAGATAAAAAAAATATTCATAGATATATTACTTTTATCCATTAAAGGCTTTCTTTATGTAAAAAACCTAGTAAATTGGTTTTTTATATACTTCATTAAAAAGCCTGTAGTTTTAATATTCAATTTACTTTTTTATAAACAGCTAGTTAAGACATATCATATATACAGAAATACCAAGAAAAAGGTTAGAAAAGACAACCCTCATCTTAAGAGGTTTGTAATTAAAAAAGGAGCCTTACATATTATAATAGCTCTTATCACAGTTTCAATTCTTTTATACCAAAGCACTTCTATTGCCCCAGTTAAAGCCAGTGCTAGCAAGCTTCACAATACTATTATGGCTGAGCTAGTTGTTTCTGAGTTTGCGCAGCTACCTCAAGAAGAGGAGTTAATTGAAGAGAGCCGTACAAACGCTAACCTTGATGCCAGTACTAGCAAAATCAGTCAGGAACTAGGTATTATTAGTTCAGATGTTAGTATTAATACTAAAAATGAAGCAGAAGAAATTGAAGATTTAAATTTAGAAATGAGCCAAGAAACAGCAATGAACCTACAAAAAGAATCAGAAAAGTTTGGTAGTGACTTAGGTATTGATCAAATAGTAAATGGTAACGAGACTGTAGTTAGTAATAATAAAAATCGAACTAAAGTTGTTAATTATAAAGTACAACCAGGAGACACTATTAGTACTATTGCTAATAAGTTTGGGATTAGTGTTAACACTATACTCTGGGAAAACAATTTAAGCTCTCGTGGTGTTATTCACCCTGGCGATACTTTAAAAGTTTTACCAGTTTCTGGTGTTAGTCACAGTGTTAAATCAGGAGAAAATATTAGTTATATTGCCAATAAATACGATGTTGAAACTAATGATATTCTAAAGGCTAACAACATATCTAATGTGAATACTTTAAAAATAGGACAAGATCTAATTATTCCTGGAGCTAGCAAAAGAGCTACAGTTGCAGTTGCTAGCACTCCAGCTCCCAGCAGTGTACCTGGTACATCGAGTGGTATTGATGTTATTAAGGATTTAATAAAACCAAAACCTGCCACAGCTAGCGCTGGTATTATGCAATGGCCAACAGTTGGACATCGTATTACTCAATACTATTCTTGGAGACACTCTGGTCTGGATATTGCTAATAAAACTGGAACACCTTTATATGCTTCTGAAGCTGGGACAGTTGAATATTCTGGTTGGAGTACAGGTTATGGTTATAATGTCTTAATCAATCATGGCAGTGGAAAGAAAACTAGATACGCTCATGCTTCTAAACTATATGTTAAGAAAGGTGACACTGTAACAAAGGGTGAATCTATTGCTGCTATGGGATCAACTGGTTGGAGTACTGGACCTCATATACACTATGAAGTTATAATAAATGGTGTAAAGATGAATCCTTTAAATTATATAAGATAAAAAATATGCACATTATTTTAGGAGCCCTTGTTATTGCCTTGGGTATTTATGTGGTAATGAAAACAGAGACAGTTTTGAAGAATTTTGGTACTAGTAGTTTCTTTGAAAGGAATCTTGGTACCGATGGTGGATCTAGATTAGGCTACAAACTTTTAGGCCTCTTGCTTATTTTTTTAGGATTAGTTATTATGTTAGGCATAAGTGGAGACTTTATGAGGTTTGTGTTATCTCCAATACTTAGATTAAACGAATAATTGTACAAACAACAAGAAAAAATAAGATTTAAGGGCCATTAGCTCAGCTGGTTAGAGCGCCTGCTTTGCAAGCAGGAGGTCAAGGGTTCGAATCCCTTATGGTCCACAAAGAGCGTCTTTTATAGGCGCTTTTTTTATACAAAAATTATAAAATAATATAAGTTCAAAGATAAAGTTTTCCCTAGAATATGAAAAAATGCTAAAATAAAGAAAATAATTGATAAATTACTTATATTAAATCTATGGACTCACAAACTAAAAACTTAGAAGAGAGCACAGAGGAAAATAAACAAGAAAGTTCTTTAGAGAGAGCACTCGAGAACTCAGAGGGTCAGGTATCAGAAATTGAAGAAAATAATAGTAATAAAAAGAATTACAAAAACAAGAAAGTTTTAAAAATAGTACTAATAGTTATACTAGGTATATTAATTCTTGGAGGGGGGACTTTTGCTTACATGGAATTTTTTCAAAAATTAAAACCAGAAGAAGTACTAGCTAAAATGAAGGAGGCTCAGGCTGAGGTTACAAGCTATGCCTATCAAGGATCTTTAAATTTAAAGAATGAAACTGAAAAAAGTGATGAAATTGACATGATGATGGCCATGATACCAACGGAATTAAATTTAGAGTTCTCTGGTAATGTGAGCGGAGATAAAGAAGAAAACTTAGCATTTATAAATAATTTAAAAATTGCCTCAGACAACGAAATGATTCCAGAAATTGAGTTTAGTGTTATAAGTAAGGGCGAAAATAATTATGTTAAATTCGATTCTCTGCCACAAATCCTGTTTTTTGACTTAAGTGTGCTTGAAGAAAAATGGATAGACCTTGAAGCTAATGATATTAAAAAAATTCAAGGTAAAAATGTAGAAGAAGGCTCAGAAACAGAAGAAATTGATAGCTCAGAAATGATAGAACAAAATTCAGAAATCCTAGAGAAATACAAAATTCTTAATCTAGAAGAGTTAGAAGAAGAGAAAATAAATGAACAAGCTAATTACCACTATAAATTAACCATAAACAAAGAAGAGCTAGAATCTGCTTATCCTGAACTTAATGAAGATGCAGATGAAGAAGAATTAAAGTCCTTTAAAGAATTCTTAAATAGTTTAAAGAGTAGCGGAGAAATGTGGATTAATAAGGACACTTTTCTAATTACTAAAATCATCTACAGTGGCACTATAGATAGAACTGAGACTGATATAAATACAGAATATGATAATATAAAGTTTAATTTAAACCTTAACTTATCTAACTATAATCAAGACTTTACAATTGAAGCACCAGAGGAAACAAAAACTTTTGAAGAAATGTTCTCAGAATTAGAAGAAGAGATAATGTCAGCAGAATCAATGGAAGTAGGTTTTAGTACAGAGGCTGGAGTTTACACCCCTGAAGAAACAGACTCTCCAGGTGCAGACTTGCCAACAGAAACAGATGAGGGAGAAAATAATGCAGAAGAAGAAACTCAAGCAGAGACCGAACAAGAACCTGAAAAAGAACAGTCTGAAGAGGAAAGCTTAGCAACTGATACCGATGATGATGGCTTAAGCGATGATGATGAGGTTAATATCTATGGCACTGACCCTAATAATCCAGATACTGATGGAGATGGTTATTTAGATGGGGTAGAGGTAGAAAATGGTTATGATCCATTAAATTAAAACAGCTTTAAAACATATATAAAAAGACTTTCTAAAAATTTAGAAGGTCTTTTTTAGTTTTCTATTTATCATGCTATTCATTATACTAATATAATCTATAGTTTCTCACTTTGATAATTGTAATTACTATACTAAATTTAGTTGCGATTTCTAAGTTAAACGTGTAAAATTAAAATACTATGGCTAAACAAAAAAGAATTATAATAATAGATGGTAATGCTGTTATTCACAGAAGTTTTCATGCTTTACCTCCCACTTTAAGTACCAATGATGGTACCCCTATTAACGCTGTCTATGGCTTCACTTCCTTTCTCTTGAAATCAATCACTGACTTAAAGCCAGATTATGTAGTATTAACTTTAGATAAAAAAGGACCTACTTTTAGACACAAAGAATATAAAGAGTACAAAGCTAAGAGAATAAAAGCACCTCAAGAATTATATGACCAAATACCACTGGTAAAAAAGGTAGCTAAAGCTTTTAACATACCTACTTTTGAAATGACTGGCTTTGAAGCTGATGATTTAATTGGTTCAATTGTAACTAAACTGAATGAAGGTAGCTCAAAAACAAAAGAGCACCTAGAAAAGATGATTATTACTGGTGATATGGATACTTTGCAACTAATTGGTCCCTACACTAAAGTCTACACCATGAGCAGAGGCTTATCTGACACAGTTATATACAACAAAAGCAAAGTAGAGGAAAAATACGGATTAAGACCTGATCAAATCATTGACTACAAAGCTCTTAAAGGAGATCCTAGTGATAATATTCCTGGTGTACCAGGTATTGGTGACAAAACAGCCGTAGATCTATTACAACTATTTGGCAACCTAGAAAACATATATAAATACTTAGATAAGCACCCCGAAGCTAAAGAAATAAAAGAACGCACAGCTAAACTGCTAAAAGAAAACAAAGATAAAGCTACCCTTAGTAAAAGCCTAGCTACTATTAAAGTGGATATTGATTTAAACTTTAAACTAGAAGAAGCTAAATTTAAAGATATTGATATGGATAAAATCACAAATGTCTTTAAAGATTTAGAATTTAAAACATTATTACCTAGGGTAGAAAAACTAAAGAAAAATAAAAACAGTGACTACAAACCAGAAAATATTAATAAGTTTGCTAGAAATGAGAAGGAGTTTAAATATAAGCTGATAAACAATGAAGAAGATTTTAAAGCTTTTTTGAAAGAATTAAAAAAACAAAAAGAATTTACCTTTGATATTGAATCAGACTCTCTAGATGTCTTCTCTGCCACTCTTTTAGGTATAAGCTTCTCTTGGAAAGACAAGGAAGCTTATTATGTAAACATTAACTCTAGTGCTAAAAGCTTTGATCTCTTTAGCAGCCAAGAAGATAATAATAAATGGTTAGAAGAACTTAAACCTATTTTCACTGATGAAAAGATAGGTAAAATAGGTCATAACATTAAATTTGATCTTAGATTAATGGAGGTTCAAGGTATAAAAGTTAAAGGTTTAGCTTTCGATACTAAAATCGCAGCTTATCTAATCAACCCTGGCAACAGACAGCACAGCCTAGATGCCTTAACAGAAAATGAGCTAGGCTGGGAAAAAATTAATTCAGATGATTTAGTTGGCAAAGGAAGAAACAAAATTGGTTATGGAGATGTTGATCTTAAAAAGATGTCACTGTACTCCTGCGAAGACGCTGACTGCACTAATCGTCTAATACCAATATTAAAAAAACAGCTAAAGAAATATAAATTAGAAGACTTATACTACAATATTGAATTGCCACTAATAGAGGTTTTAGCTGACATGGAAAATAATGGTGTTTATCTAGATAAGGATAAGCTAAATAAAATTGCTAAGAAGGTTAACAAGGAAATAAATGACATTAACAAAGAAATATATAAGCTAGCTAATAAAGAATTTAATATTAACTCTCCTAAGCAACTGCAAGAAGTTATCTTTAAAGAATTAGATATTCCTACTCAAAATATTAAAAAAACTAAAACCGGCTACTCAACTGCCTTTGATGAATTAGAAAAACTAAAAGAAGAGCACCCTATAATTTTACACATTCAAGAATACAGAGAACTATACAAATTAAAAACAACCTATATTGATGCTTTACCAGAACTAATCAACACTAAAACTAACAGGCTACACACTCACTTTAACCAAACTATCACTGCTACCGGCAGACTTTCCTCAACCGCTCCCAATCTACAAAACATTCCAGTTAGACACGAACTAGGAAAAGAAATAAGGCAAGCCTTTACCGCTAAGGATGGTTATAGTTTAGTGGCTTTAGATTATTCTCAAATTGAATTACGCTTAGCTGCTGAAATGTCACAAGACGAAAACATGCTTAAAGCTTTTAAAAACAATCAAGATATTCATAGATCTACAGCTGCAGCTATAAACGAAGTTGAAGAAAAAGATGTTAGCTCTAAAATGAGACAAGAAGCTAAGGCTGTGAATTTTGGTATCTTATATGGACAAGGACCTCATGGTTTAAGCCAAAACGCAGACATCCCTTATGCCATGGCTAAAGATTTCATTGAAAAGTATTTTTCAATATATAAAGGAGTAAAGAAATATATTGAAGAAACTATTGAGTTTGCAAAAAAGGAATCATATGTTGTAACTAAGTTTGGCAGAAGAAGATTAATACCTGAGATAAACTCAGAAATTGGCTTGGTTAAAAAGGCAGCAGAAAGAACTGCTGTAAATACTCCTCTTCAAGGTACAGCCGCAGATATTATTAAAATAGCCATGAACACAGTACATAAGAAATACCAAGATAAAGATGATATTAAAATGCTACTTCAAGTTCACGATGAGTTGATTTTTACCATTAAAGAAGATAAGATTGAATCTTATGCTAAAGAAATAAAAGAAATAATGGAAAATGTTTGCAAACTAAGCATACCTCTAATTGCTGAGATAAAAACTGGAAAATCTTGGGGGGATTTAAAAAAACTAGAATCATGAAAAACAAATTAAAAGAAGCTTTAGAAAATAAAAAGGTTGCTTTACTAGGCTTAGGTCTTGAAAACCAAGCTCTATTGAAGTATCTAAAAAGATCAGAACTTGACTTTGATATAACAATTTGTGATTTTAGAGCCCAAGAAAAAATTGAGACTAAACTAAAAGAAACAAATCTAAATCCTGAGAATTATAAATATCAACTAGAGAGCTCTTTTAATGTTAATTTAGATAAATACGATATATTACTTCGTTCTCCTGGTTGGTCTCTAGCTTGTCCAGGTATTAAAGAAGCTAAAAAGGCAAAAGTAGAATCTAGCAATGCTATGAATCTATTCTTTAAGCTTTGCCCTAGTACAAACATTATTGGTGTAACAGGCTCTAAAGGTAAAGGCACTACTGCTACTTTAATAAGTGAGATTTTAAAGAATAATAATAAACAAATACATTTAGGAGGAAATATTGGCATCGCACCTTTTGATTTTATTGATAATATCAAAAAAGGTGACTACGTAATACTAGAGCTATCTAGTTTTCAATTAGAAGATTTAAAATATAGTCCTAAATATTCAATTATTACTAATATTTATCATGAACACTTAAGTGCAGCTGATCCGCAAAATCCAAACTATCACCTTAGTTATAATGACTACTTATTAGCTAAAGCTAATATTTTCAAACACAAAGACTGTAATAAATACTTAATCACTAAGGATAATGTTTTATTAGAATATAAAAATAATAGCTCTGAAGTTTTAGATAATTATCATGGTGAAATTATTAAATATGAAAAAGTTGAAGCTGAAACAAAATTAAAAGGTGTATATAACCAGGAAAATATTGGAGCTAGTTTAAAGTTAGCTGAGCTTTTAGATTTAAATAAGGAGAAAAGTTTGGAGGCTATAAAAGAATTTAAAAACTTAGAAAACCGTTTAGAATTTGTAGCTGAAAAAAATGATGTTAAATATTTAAACAACTCTTTCTCTACCACACCTGAAAGTACTAAGTTAGATCTTGAGTCATTTAGTGAAGACATCATCTTAATCGCTGGAGGACCTGATAAAGGCGCGGACTTCTCTGCCTTAAGTAAAACTATTAAAACAAAAGTGAAATATATTATCCTTTTCCCTGGAAAAGGATCTGAGAAAATAAAAGCATCTCTTTTAGAAGATGATTATAGTGAAAACAAGATTATTGAAATAGAATCTATGACAGAAGCAGTTAATGAAGCTAGTAAGCACAGTAAAGCAGGAGATGTAATACTACTCTCACCTGCTTGTGCTAGTTTCGGTTTATTTAAAAACTACAAAGAAAGAGGTAAACTATTTAAAGAAGAAGTAAATAAATAATTTATGATATTTTTTCTATACGGATCAGATACATTTAGAAGTAAAGAGAAATTAAGTGCAATTGTTAAGCGCTTCTTAGATAATGTTAAAAACGCAGATAACTCTTTACTAAGAATTGATGGTCAAAAAACAAATCTTCAAGAAATTAATCAAGCCATTAAAGGTGAGAGTCTTTTTAGTGAGAAAAAGATGTTAATCATTGAAGACATACTAGAAAACAAGAATAAAGAGTTCATGGATAAATTTTTAGATTACTTAAAAAAAGAAAAAATCAGTGACAGTCCTCATGCTATCGTTTTCTTTGAAAATGATATTGATGAAAAAAAGCTCTCAGCAGCAGGAAAAAAACTATTTAAATATTTAAGTAAAGAAAAGTTTGCACAAGAGTTCAAATTAATGACTCCCTATCAAGCTAAAAGCTGGATAAAGGAATATGCGGCTAAATACAATAAAGAAGTGAGCGATAGCGCTAGTAATGAACTAATTAAGAATTTAGGTACTAATCTTTGGGCGCTGAAAAATGAACTACACAAACTTTGCCATTTAAGCAAAGAACCTACTATTAGTTTAGAACTGGTAAAAGAAAATATTACACTAGAAATTCATGAAAACATCTTCGCCCTTACCGATGCCTTAGGAAAGAAAGACTATAAAACAGCTCTAACGCTTTTAAACGAACAACTGCAAACAGAGTTTTCCCCTGAATATGTAATAGCTATGATAAGAAGGCAGTTTCAGCAAATAATACAAGCAAAAATTGCTCAAGACAAAGGAAAAAGTGCCAGTGATATTGCTAATGAATTTTCAATACATCCCTATGTTGCTAAAAAAGCTTGTGCTCAGGCTAGGCAATTTGAACTGAGAGTAATAAAAGAACACTTACATGAATTAAATGAAATTGAACATTTATCTAGAACTGGAGCCTTAGAACTAGAAACAGCTTTAGAGCATTTTATTACTAAAAAAATATAGATTAAAAACTGAAATTTATATATTCTTAGCAATAAAAGACAATGTTAACAGCTTAATGCGTAATTAGATAGAAAAGACTTGCTTTTTTTATTTCTATCTGATATTATAAAAACACTGAAATACGCTTTTGCTGGCGATTTTTTTGTTATGTACTATAGTTAGCAAAAAACTAAAGGGCAATTAGCTCAGTTGGTTAGAGCGCAACACTGATAATGTTGAGGTCGGAGGTTCAAATCCTCCATTGCCCACAGTTGACGCGGGGTAGAGCAGTTGGCAGCTCGCCAGGCCCATAACCTGGAGGTCGCAGGTTCAAATCCTGCCCCCGCAACATAAATTAAAGTTTGTTTTAAAATTTTATATTAGCCGAGGTAGCTCAGTGGTAGAGCAAAGGACTGAAAATCCTTGTGTCGAGAGTTCGATTCTCTCCCTCGGCACCTTAGGCTCAACTTAAACGGGGCGTGGCCTAGTTGGCTAAGGCGCATGCTTTGGGAGCATGAGATCCTGGGTTCGAGTCCCAGCGCCCCGACCAATTATATAATAAAAAAATATGCCAAATACTAAATCTGCGAAAAAACAACTAAGAAAGGACACTAAAAGAAGTGCCCAGCATTTACCTGTTAAAGAGGATTTAAAAAAGACTCTAAAGAAAACTCGTAAAGCTATTGAAAGTGGTTCTAAAGAAGAAGCACAAAAATTAAACCAAACTGCAATTAAAGCAATTGATAAGGCTGCTAAAAAGAAAGTTATTAAAAAGGACACAGCTGACAGATACAAATCAAGATTGCAAACAAAGGTAAATAAATTAGGTAAATAATATTAAAAATTAATTACTTAAACTTGGCTTAGCCTAATTATTAGACTATGTCTCGGTTTAAGCGATACAATTATGTTGACTAAAGATCAAAAGACTAGAATTATTAATAAATTTCGTACTCATGAAAGCGACACTGGTTCTCCACAAATACAAATCGCTATTTTAAGTGCTGAAATTAAAGACTTAACTGGTCATTTAAAAAATCATAAACATGATCATTCTTCTCGTAGAGGATTATTAAAGAAAGTTAGTGAAAGAAGAAAATTACTTAAATACTTACAAAAAGAAAATCCTAAAGCTTTTAAAGAATTAGCTCAATCATTAAATCTAAAGATTGCGCAAAAACTACAAGCTGAAGAAGAAGAAAAAATCAACAAAGAAAAGAAACTAGAAGAAATTGCTAGTACTCTTGTTGATGAAAAAGAAGACTTAGAAGAAGAAAAATAAAAAAATGATTAAACATAAAGAACAAAGAGTAGGCGTATTAGTAGATGTTTCTAACATGTACCACAGCGCTAAAAATCTCTATAATAAAAGGGTTAACTTCAATGAAGTATTGAAAAACGCAGTAAACGGCAGAAAACTTATTCGTGCTGTTGCTTATGTTATCCATACTGAAAGTGAAGAAGAAACTTCTTTCTTTGAAGCTTTGCTTAAACAAGGTTTTGAAGTAAAAATGAAAGATTTACAGATATTTTCATCAGGAATGAAAAAAGCTGATTGGGATGTTGGTATTGCTGTAGATGCTATTAAATTATCTAAGAATTTAGATGTAGTAGTTCTAGTAACTGGAGATGGGGATTACCTACCTTTAGTTGAGTATATTCAAAACACCACTGGTGCTTTAGTTGAGGTTATGGGCTTTAGACAAACCACTTCCTCAAAGTTAGTAGAAGAATGTGATGATTTTGTAAGTCTTAGTGATGACAAGAAATATTTACAATAAATATTTATATATAAACAATAGATAGATATTTACAATTAATAATTAATTAAAGCTTGGTCATTAGATAAATAGTGCTGTAAGTTTTTCGCTTATAGTTCTGTAATTTAATGGTCAGGCTCAGATAAAATATGTTTGAAGAAAAAACATTTTCAAAAGAGTGGCTTGGCCGTACTCTAACAATAAAAACAGGCAAATTAGCTAAACAAGCTGACGCTGCAGTAACCGTTCAATACGGGGATACTGTAGTTATGGCTACCGTTGTAGAAGCTAAAGAAGAAAGAGAAGGAGTAAGCTTCTTCCCTTTAATGGTAGACTTTGAAGAAAAGTTATACGCAGCTGGAATTATTAAAGGTTCTCGCTGGGTAAAAAGAGAAGGAAGACCAACCGATGCTTCTATTTTAACAGGAAGAATGATTGATAGAACTGTTCGTCCTTTGTTTAATGATGAAAGCAGAAAAGATGTGCAAGTTATCATCACAGTACTTTCAGTAGATCAAGAAAATGATTATGACATCGTGTCTTTGGTAGCTGCTTCAGCAGCTCTATCAGTTTCAGGTGTTGACTGGAATGGACCTGTTGGTGGTACTAGAGTAGGAAGAATAAATGATGAGTTTGTTTTTAACCCTACCTACGAACAACAAGCAGAAAGTGACTTAGACTTAATTGTTGCTGGAACTGAACATAAAACAATCATGATTGAATGTGGAGCTAATGAACTTAAAGGTGATGTAGTAGAAAAGGCTCTACTTGAAGGACAAAAACAACTTCAAGGTTCAATTGATTTAATCAAAGAATTTAAAGAAAAGTTTGGAACTAAAGAAAAAGCTCCTGTTGTTGAATTGCTAGATGAAAACGAAAAAGAAGCTATCGAAGAGGAGAGAAGATCAATGGAACTAACTCAGAAATGGTTAGATGAAAACCTTAAAGAAATGCTTTTCAATCAAAAGTATCACAGCAAAGAACATAGAAAGGCTGTAGTTAAAAGTATTCAAAGTGAATTAGATAAGTACTTATTTGACCAAGGGCTTGATAAAAAGGCTAGAAAAAAAGCTATTTCTAAACTTGCCTATAAGAATATCGAAAATCAAGTAAGTAGATCTATTTTAGAAGATAATAAACGTGTAGATGGAAGAGACTTTGATGAAATTAGAGAATTAAATTCAGAAGTAAGTATATTACCTAGAAATCATGGTGTAGGACTATTCTCTCGTGGAGAAACTCAAGTAATGTCTATCCTAACTCTAGGATCTCCATCACTTGAACAATCATTAGAAGGACTTGAAGGCCCTAGTACTAAAAGATTCATGCATCACTACAACTTCCCTCCTTTCAGTGTAGGAGAGGCTAAACCTCTTAGAGGAACTGGTCGTAGAGAAGTTGGTCATGGTGCTTTAGCTGAAAAAGCTCTTATTCCAGTTTTACCAAGTAAAGATGACTTCCCTTATACTGTTAGAGTTGTATCAGAAACATTAGGATCTAATGGTTCATCTTCAATGGCTTCAACTTGTGCTTCATCTCTTTCACTTATGGACGCTGGTGTGCCAATTAAAACTGCTGTAGCAGGTATTGCAATTGGTCTAGCTTCAAATAAAGACATGAGCAAATGGAAAATACTAACTGATATCCAAGACCTTGAAGATGGTGAAGGTGGAATGGATTTTAAGATAACAGGTACAAAAGACGGAATCACTGCTATTCAATTAGATACTAAAACAGATGGATTAAACAAGGATATTATTCATGAAGCTATGAAAGCTGGAAGAATTGCTTTAGACAAGATTCTGGTTAATATGAATAAAGCTATTTCAGAACCAAACCCAGAACTTTCTCCTTATGCTCCTAAACTACTTAATTTACGTATTAAACCAGAGAAGATTGGTATGGTGATTGGACCAGGAGGGAAAATGATTAACAAGATTATAGAACTAACAGAATGTGAAATTAACATTGAAGAAGACGGTTTAGTGGTTATTACTGGTCAAGATATTGAGAAGTTAAGAGAAGCTGAGGCTATGATTAAAGAGATAGTACATGAATTTGAACCAGGTGAAATTATTGAAGGTGAAGTAGTTAATATTATGGACTTTGGTGCTTTTGTGAAGTTAAATAAAAACCAAGACGGATTAGTTCATATTAGTGAATTAGCTCCTTATAGGGTTAATAAAACTGAAGATGTTGTGAAAAGCGGTGATATTGTAAAAGTAAAGATAAAAGAAGTTGATGATAATGGTAAAATTAAACTTACCATGAAAGAACTTCCAGAAAATGAAAAATACTGGTCTAAAGAACAAACAAATCACAATAATTCTAACGACAATCAAGATAAACCAAAGTTTAAGAAACCTTTCTTTAAGAAAAAGTAAATTACTATTGACTTTTACTTATTATTAAGTTAGTATTTACTTATTAATTAAAATTAATATTAATGGTTTTAAAGCTTTAAGAAAGCTTTTTGCCAACCCTGTTAAACATGTTAACTATTAGATTATCAAGAGTAGGGAAAAAAAATAGACCTACATATAGAATCGTTATATCAGAAAAAGCCAAAGATCCATATGGCCGTGCTTTAGAAATCTTAGGTTCATATGATCCACATAGCAAAAACCTTAAAGTTGATGCTGATAGAGTTAAACACTGGATTGAAAAAGGTTCACAAATGTCAGCTACAATCAATAATCTGTTTATTGAAAACAAAATTATTGAAGGTGACAAGAAAAAAGCTACTAAAACTGCTACTAAGAAGAACGTAGCAAAACAGAAAGAAGCTGATAAAGATAAAAAGGCTAAAGAAGCTGAAGCTAAAGAAGCTGAAGCTAAAGAAGCTGAAGCTAAAGAAGCTGAAGCTAAAGAAGCTGAAGCAAAGGAAGAGCCTAAAGAGGAGCCCAAGGAAGAGCCTAAAGAAGAAGCAAAAGAGGAAAATAATAGTGAAGCTGAAGAGAAAAAAGAAGAGGAAAAACCAGCTGAAAAATAATATTCTTCTTGACAAAATCTGTAAACTTACTATAATATAGAATACTAATACTTAAAGAGTTTCTTACAAATTGGCAAATCAAGATAATAACTGATTTAATTCAATTTGCTAAGACCAAACGCAATATATGGCAGAAGAAAATGCACAGGATCAAGAATTCTTAGAAACTATTGTAAGACAAATCGTTTCTAAACCAGATGCTGTAAAAGTAGAAAGGACAATCGACGAAATGGGCGTTCTTCTAACCTTAAAAATTGACCCAGAAGATATGGGTTACGTTATTGGAAAAAGAGGTCAAACTGCACAAGCAATCAGAACTTTACTTAAAATTGTAGGTGCTAAAAACAACAGCCGTGTAAATCTTAAGATTTACGACCCTAACGCTGGAAATCGTCCAAGCTCTAATAATAGAGAAGCAGACGTAGAAAAAGTTGACACTTCTTCAGTAGATGACTTAAACATCTAAAAACATTCATTATAGAAGAATACAAAACCACAACTACCAAGTTGTGGTTTTGTTTTTAAAGACATAATTATGAAATATCATATAATAACAATATTTCCGGAAATGTTCACCTCATACTTCTCTCACAGTATTATTGCTAGAGCTCAAAAAGAGAAACTAATAGATATACAGGTACATGACTTAAGGAAGTGGACTACAGACAAACACAGAACTGTAGATGATACACCATATGGTGGTGGTGCTGGTATGGTGCTTAAAGTGGAACCTTTGTATAAGGCTCTTAAAGAATTAGCTCCTAGAAAAAAGAAGAGTAGGAAGATAATACTAACTTCAGCGAAAGGAAAAACCTTTAATCAGGATGTAGCTAAATCTTATGCTAAAGACCTAAAAGAAATCATTATCATTTGTGGGCGCTATGAGGGCGTAGACGAGAGGATAAAGGAATTTATTGATGAAGAGGTCTCTATTGGTAATTACGTGCTCACAGGCGGCGAGATACCCGCTATGGTAATTGTAGATGCAAGCACAAGACTACTACCGAATGTTTTGGGAAATGAAGAAAGTATTGTTAGTGAATCACACAACAAAGCTGGAGTATTAGAATATCCACAATATAGTAAACCACAGGACTTTAAGACTTCAAAAAAAACCTTATCAGTTCCTAAGGTACTTCTCTCTGGTAATCATCAGGAAATAAAAAAATGGCGCCAAAAGCACCAAAAGAAACAATAATTATTATACTATTAAAATAAAATAGCTTAAATTAAAAAGCTAACAGATTATTAAATTATCAAATCTATTTAATCACCCAAGAACTACCCGCTCTCTCTATTTCTCCCTCCACAAGAAAACCAGCTGCTTTGGCGTGACCACCTCCGCCAAGAATTTGAGCTATTTTAGATAAATCAATATTACCACTATAGGCAGAAGCCCTAAAACTTCCCTTGATAAAACCAGGGTCTTGCTCTCTAAGTAGTACCACTGCCTTAACATCTGCCATATTACTTAAAAAGCCAGCAATCTCTCCAAATATATCACTATCGAAAAACTCATCAGTTTTTAAAACTTCTGATATTTCTTTTTGCGTTAAGACGGTAAAGGCAATCTTGTATTTATGATTAACTTGTAAATTATTTAAGGCTAAACTCCAAAGTCGTATACTTTCTATACTTCTATTATTCCAAATTCTATTTACTATCTTAGGAAATTGAGCACCATAGCTGAGCATTTCTGAAGAAATGGCGACAGTATCTTCCCCGGTTGAAGAGTATAAAAAATTAGCTGTATCAGTGAGTATGCCTGATAAAATAGAGGTAGCAATATTCTTATTAAACTCTATCTCATTAATTTTAAAAAAATAATACAAAACCTCAGTGGTAGATGAGGCTTCTGAATTTCTTATTTCAATATCTGAGTAATCATCAAATCTAGGATGATGATCAAACTCAATAATAGAAAGTCTCTTTTCTTTTTTCTCTTTTATTTCATCTATTTCCTTATCTAAAAAAGTTCTACTCTTAGAACCACAATCAACTGCTATAAGAAGGTCAAATTCTTTAAGACTAAAGTCTTTATTTGCAAGTATCTCTTCTTCATGAGGTAGAAAACTATAAGAATCAATAGGTTTGTCCTGACAATAAGCAAGATGTTTTTTATTAATTCTCTTCATTAGCTCTATTAAAGCCCCAACTGAAGATATAGCATCACTATCAGGATTAAGATGGCCTACAATTAAAACATTCTCAGCTTCTTGGATTTCTTGCCAGGCTTTTTTGTGTAAAGCATTTAAACTACTCATTTTTTTCATCCTCAATTTGTTTAAAGATTTTATCAAGCTCAAAATCAGAGTTATCATATAAATTTAAACTCCAATCTAACTTAGGAATTCTTTTTAAACGGGCTTTAGTTTGTAATTTTTTTGCTATAATTTTAGAGTTTTTGCGTAAAACATTTAAAGCAGTGCCCGCTTTAGTGGATGGCAAAACACTTAACTCTACTTTTAAAAATGAACCTCTATCATCTGAGCTAGCATCTAAAACAGTAAGTAAAACTCCAGGAATAATAACTTCCTGGCTTATTAACTTAGCTATTTCTGTTTTCAGAAGAGAACTTAATCTTTCTTGAGATGACATTATAGTGTAATTTTAATAGATTCTTCTTTGTATAATTCTAAGACATCACCTTCTTCAACTACTGGTTGACCAGCAAAGTTTAGTCCACATTCTTGTCCACTTTCAACCTTATCTACGTCTTGCTTACCTGATTGAAGTTGAGTTATTTGTCCTTGGGCTTCAAATTTTCCATCTCTAATAACTTCAAGTTTGGCATTATTTTGAGCTTCACCTTCAATCACTTTTCCACCAAGAATTTGATTTTTAGATTCTGTTCTAAATATTTTTAAGACCTTAATTTTTCCAATTTCTTTTCTAACAATTTCAGGAACTACTAATTTTTGCATTTCTTCTTTAACAAATTCAATTAAATCATAAATCACAGAAAACATCTCAACTCTAACATCCTTTTCCCTAATATGTTCTTGAATTTCATTGTTAACACCAACATTAAATCCCAAGATGATAGCATCTGAGTCTTCAGCTCTTTTAACATCACTTTCATTAATGTTTCCTAAACTCTTATTTAAAACCTTAACCTTCATTTTCTCACTATTTAGTTTTAAAAGGGATTCTTCAATAGCTTCAGCTGATCCTAAAACATCACTTTTAATAATAACGTTTAAGTTTTGCTGTTGCTGTGAGTTATTATTATCATTACTAGCTGCTGAAGCATCTTGTGTGTCACTATATTTAATCTTTCTGCTTTTTACTTTTTTTCCTTCTCCTACATAGAGCATATCTCCGACTTTAGGAGTAATTTTAAGCCCTAAAACTCTAACTGGTACAGAAGGTGCAGCTGTTTTTATATTATCTCCCTTGTAATCAGACAAGGCTTTTACTTTTCCGTATATTACATCCTCAAAACATAATTGGTCACCAACTTTTAAGGTTCCATTTTGAATAAGGATTGTAGCCACTGGACCAGCATTTTTATCTACATGTGATTCAATAATAGTTCCGGTAGCACTGGTTTGAGGATTAGCTTTTAATGATTCAATCTCTGTTTCTGATAGCAAGAGCACCATATCTAAAAGCTTGTCTAAACCTTCTCTTTTCTTTGCTGATATTGGAGCAGTGATCACCTTTCCTCCCCATTCTTCTGGTAATAGATTTAACTGAGAAGATAAGTCTTGCATTGTTTTGTTTATATCAGCACCTTCAGCATCTATTTTATTAATAGCTACCACAAAAGGAATTTTAGCATTTTCAATTATCCTATAGGCCTCAACAGTTTGTGGTTTAACACCATCATCTGCTGCTACAACTAATATTGCCACATCAGCAACTTTTGCACCCCTACTTCTCATAGCGGTAAAAGCTTCATGTCCAGGAGTATCAATGAAAGTAATTAATCTTTGATTTTTTTCTGCTTGATACGCACCAATATGTTGAGTAATGCCACCGGCTTCACTTTCAATTACATTAGTACTACGAATAGCATCTAAAAGAGCAGTTTTTCCATGGTCTACATGACCCATAACTACTACTACTGGAGCTCTCTCTTCAAGTGAAGATTCTTCTTCAGCTTCTAAAACCTCTTTAATACTTCTCTCATTTTCACCTTTTTCAAGCCCTTCTTCTGTTTCTTTAGGTACAACTTCAATTTCTAACTCATCAGAAACAATTGAGGCAGTGTCATAGTCAATTTTCTCATTTATAGATGCAAAGACACCATTTTTCATTAATGTGCTTAAAACTTTATTAACCGCAATATCTGCAGCATTGGCAAAGTCTCTAATGGTAATATATTTACCTACTTCAACTTTCTTTTTCTCTTGAGGTAAAACATCTTCGTTTTCAGCTTCTTCTCTCTCTTTTTCTCTTTGCTCTCTTTCTAGCTGTTTTTTATACTTTGGCCATTCTCTCATTACCTTTTGAGCAGTATTATTATCTACTTTAATAGCCTTTTGTCCAACACTAAAGCCCATGCGTGGTAAAATATCGCGCAGTTCTTGTGGTGTTATTTTTAATCGTCTTGCTAATTCTGTTAAATTCATAAATCTAAAAATGGGCTCAAGCCCTTTTTTTAAGTGTTTTTTACTAGTTTACTTCATTGAGGTATATTAGTCAAGCTAAAAATGATATGAAAATATTATTTTTTCTAATTAAAATCATATCCTAATCTTTACAAAAACAATTCTTTTTGCTAAGCTTATTGTAGTTTAATAATTAATTAAATTGCAACTGGAATTTAGGAGATTTAGGTATTAAAACGTATAGAAAAGTTTCATACAGTAACAATATTGACGATACCACAACAACATAAACGCTGTTTATTGTAGTAATAATATTATGAAAACAACCAATAATTCACTAGTTTATATAAATAATTACTTATAAAGATACATCATCTTAATGTGTTTATTATTTTAGTTATTGGTAAATTCTATACAATTTAATATCGGCTATAAAGGTCCTGGACTCCAAATTAAAGCATATGTTAGAATATTTATTGTATTTGGCAGTAGCAATAGGAGCTTTTTTTATTGGATTTATTGTTCACAAACAACTTGCAAAATCAAAAATTGGTCATGCAGAAGAAAAAGCGAACAAAATCATTAATGAAGCTAAAGCAAAGCACAAAGAGCACTTATTGTCTGCCCAAGATAAAGCCTTGAAAATAATAGATGAGGCTAAAAAAGAGGAGTCTGATCGCAGAAGAGAGATCAGCAAACTACAAGGACGTTTAGAACAAAGAGAGAATTCTTTTTCTCAAAAGCTACTTGAACTTCAAGATAAACAGCAAAAACTTTATGACAAAGTTAATGAGGTTCAAGAAATTAAGGAAAAGATTAAAAAGATTAAGGAAGAGCAAAACAAGGAGCTAGAAAAGATAGCTGCTCTAAGTGAAGATGAAGCTAAAGAAAGATTATTGAAAAATATTGAAGAGCAAAATAAAGAAGATTTACTCATAAGACTCAGAAAGCTAGAAGGTGATAACCAAGAAGTCTTAGAAAACAAAGCTAAAGACATCATGGCCACCTCAATGCAAAGATTAGCTTCTACCTATACTCTTGAGTTAACCACAACTACTGTTGACCTGCCTAGTGATGAAATAAAAGGTAGAATCATTGGTAGAGAGGGTAGAAATATTAAAGCTATTGAACAGGCCACTGGCGTTGAAATTATTGTAGATGACACACCTAACGCTATTACTGTATCAGGATTCTCCTTAATCAGAAGACACATTGCTAAGAAGACCTTAGATTATTTAATTAAAGATGGTCGTATTCACCCTGCTAAGATTGAAGAAGCTGTAGAACGGTCAAAAGGTGAAATAGCTACTGATATTAAAAAAGCTGGTGAAGAAGCTATGTATGAAGTTGGTGTAACAGGCTTTGACCCGAAACTAGTTCAAATTCTTGGAAGACTTAAATATAGAACAAGTTATGGTCAAAATGCTCTACGTCACTCTATTGAGGTAGCTCATATATCAGCACTACTAGCAGAACAGCTAGGAGCTAACGTTACCTTTGCTAAGAAAGGTGGACTACTGCATGACATTGGAAAGGCTGTTGACCATGAAATTAAAGGTAACCATACTGAAATTGGTAGAGATATTGCTAAGAAATTTAAACTACAACCTGAGTTAATTGCCCCAATTGAATCACATCATGATGATAAGCCAACAACCTTAGAGTCTGTTATTGTAAAGGTAGCTGATGCTATATCTTCAGCTAGACCTGGAGCTAGAAATGATAACTACGAAAACTACCTGCAAAGACTAGAAGAGCTAGAAAAGATTGCTAACTCTTTTGAAGGAGTTGATAAGACCTATGCTATTCAAGCTGGTAGAGAAGTAAGGGTATTTGTAACTCCTGAAAAAATAGATGACTATAAAGCTCATGAATTAGCTAAAAATATTAGCAAAAAAATTGAAGAAGAGCTAAAATACCCTGGGGAAATTAAAATTAATCTTATCAGAGAACTAAGGGTAACTGAATATGCTCGTTAATATTCACATTTGAAATATTTATGTTATAATTATAACCTAATTGTAATTATATGAACAAAGCTGAACTAATCAACAAAATACAAGAAGAGGCTGAGGTAAGCAAAAAGCAAGCTGAGGCCATGATTGATACTTTCACTAACACTGTTATTGATCAATTGAAGAAAGACAAAGAAGTCACTATAGCTGGTTTTGGTACCTTTCTTTCTAGGATTAGGTATGCAAGAGGAGGAGTAAATCCTCAAAAACCAAGCGAACGCATAACTATTCCTGAAGTAAGAGTAGCTAAGTTCAAAACTGGTAAAAGACTTAGAGATGAATTAAAAAGTTAGAATATATAAGTATATTTCTTTAAAGGCATGTACTCGTAGCTCAACTGGATAGAGCGCCTGGCTTCGGACCAGGAGGTTGCGGGTTCAAATCCTGCCGAGTACACATTCGCCTTTAAAAAATGACTGGGTAGCTCAGCTGGTTAGAGCGCGGCACTCATAACGCCGAGGTCGAGAGTTCAAGTCTCTCTCCAGTCACATTAGCGCCGTTAGCTCAGTTGGTAGAGCAGTTGCCTCTTAAGCAAACGGTCGCAGGTTCAAATCCTGCACGGCGCACACAAACAAAAAATAAGGCTTATCACCTTATTTAAAATGTAACTCCTTTTTAGGAGTTATTTTATTTTCTAATTACTGTACCCTTAAATTTATCACCAACTAAATACTTCTTTAAATTATCAACCTTATTACCGTTTAAAATAACTACATTAATATTATTTTTTTGTGCTAATTTTGAAGCTACAGGATCAAAGGGGATGTTTCTGCCTGGCACCCATTTCCTGCCAACAATATCTAGGAAACTATCCCAAGATACTTCAGTTAATTTTTTAACATCTTGGTGTTTGCTAGGGTCCTTATCATAGACATAATCTATATTTGTTAGGTTAATCACTATTTCAGCTTTATGCTTTATTGCCAGTGACACCGCCATATCATCTGAAGACCTTCCTGGTTTATGCCCACCAGCTACTAGTATCTTATTAGTTTCAATATCATCACTAGGCTCTAGTATTATTTCTTTATAGGCTTTATCAGCTAAAACTGTTCTAAGTAGCTTAGCATTGAGCCTAGTGGCGCTAATGCCTAGCCAGTCCGCCTGATCTTCACTAATTCTCATAACCTTACTAGCGCTACTAATATAATTTCTAGCTACCTTCCCGCCACCTGCCACTAAAATGAATCTATATTTGTGATGTTTTTCATTTATTAACTTAATTAATTTCTTTAAAAAGATATGATCTATTTTATCAACGCTAGGAGATATAAGTGATCCCCCTACAGATATAACTATGTTTTTTTTCATAAAATAAGGCTAAATAAAAGCCGTTTCTGAGTTAGAAACGGCTCTATAGGATATAATTAATTTACTCTTCTTTGTCTTTACTGTGACGCAATTCTAAAATTTTATCTTTAATCTTCTTCATTAAAGCTTTGTCAGCTCTAATAGTTTTCTTAGCGTTTTCTCTGCCTACGCCCAACTTCTCTTCTCCAAAACTATAACTATTACCAGCTTTCTTAATTACCCCAAATTCAGTGCCTACATCCAATAAATCACCAGCTAAAGAAATACCTTCATTATACATAATATCAAACTCTGTAGTTTGAAATGGTGCTGCTACTTTATTCTTAACTATTTTAGCTTTAACTCTATTACCAATACTTTTATCACCCTGTTTAATTTGAGCCGCACGTCTAACTTCAATTCTAACTGATGAATAAAACTTTAGAGCATTACCACCAGTGGTTGTCTCTGGATTACCAAAGAAAACACCAATCTTGTTTCTTATCTGGTTAATGAATATAATAACTGTTTTACTCTTTGAAACTACACCGGTAAGTTTTCTTAGTGCTTGACTCATAAGCCTAGCTTGAAGTCCCATGTGTTGATCTCCCATTTCTCCATCAATCTCTTTCTGTGGTACCAAAGCAGCCACTGAGTCCACCACAATAACATCTACTGCATTAGACCGAGTAAGCGTCTCAACTATCTCTAAGGCTTGCTCACCTGTGTCAGGTTGAGAAATTAATAGCTCATTTACATTAACACCAATTTTCTTAGCATATTCTGGATCAAGGGCATGTTCAGCATCTACAAAAGCTGCTAAACCTCCTTTTTTCTGAACCTCAGCTACAATATGTTGAGCTAAAGTTGTTTTACCTGAAGCTTCAGGTCCAAATATTTCAATAATTCTTCCCCTAGGAACTCCCAAGATACCAAGTGCTAAATCTAAAGAAAGACAGCCTGTAGGTATTACATCAACATCACTTCTTCTAGACTCACCAAACTTCATAATCGCTCCTTCACCAAACTTACCCTTAATTTGTTCAATAGCTGTGTCTGCCGCTTCTTTCTTAGGATTATTTTCACTCTTATTATCCGTTTTTTTCTCTGTTTTTTTATTAGCCATATATTTAAATTATTTTTTATACATCTTATCTAATTTTTTGTTGTCGTATAAGAATTCTTGTCTTAGTGCATATCCTAGAAGTATTCTAATTAAAATGATACCACCTAGCTTTATAGCTTCATCTAAATCTTGTATTACAGTTACCAAAAGTATATCTGCAGCAATGATAAATTCAATACCAAACATCACATTTCTAGCAAAAGTTATTCTAATATAATCTTTGTTAAAACCAGCAAAGAATAACATGTATAGAGCTGAAATTACAGCTGCCACAACCACAAAAATACCAATATACTCAATTGCTAGTCCTATGTTGTAAACAATGATTGATAAAGCATCAAATATCATATATATAAGTTTAATTATAATTAACTTAGATGATAAAGTCCTAAAAAAATTCTAATAATATTATACACCGCTTTAGCTTATCAGTCCAATATAAAAATAAATCAAGTCAGCTAATAAGGTATGCTTATACTGTATGTTTTACCCTTAGAACTCTGCCAATTTAGCTCTAAACTTCTATCTTTTTTAAAGACATAAAAACCTTTCTTAGAGATCCACTTACTAGATCTCTGATACCAGGGTTTCTCCTTAAGCTCTCTTTCCTCCATAAGTTCATTAATACTAGGACTAGCAGACTCTAGTTCTTTACTCTTTATTTCTTGCTCTAATTGATCATTTACTTCAAAGCTGCTGAGAACATTAGCGCTTTTTTTAATTGGATTATCAAAAGCGTTAGCCTTATTATAATCATTTTCATTACCTGAGCTATCGCCAATTACATCCAAAAACTCTAAGACTGCGTTAAATTTATGCCAAACATTAGCACTACCTTCAAGTAAGGGGTTTTCTTTAGCGCTGTGAGTGTTAGTATAGCTATCAACGTTATTAAACCAATAAAAAGAAAGTGCGCTTAAGGTTAGAAAAATAGCTACTAGAAATAAATAAAATGTATTACTTTTTAACATATTATATTGATTTAACCTGCTCTTTCTTTTCTTTGTCAGTAAAAATATTTATCTCTCCATACCTGCCATCAAAACCAGGTTTAATATTTAAATCACCTCTTCTTACTCTATCTACACCTAAAGCAATTTTGTTGCCAAATTCTTCTTTAACTTTAGTAATCTTAGCCTCTAGAAGTATGTATAACTCTGGACCTAAAGACTTAATCATTTTTTTATATATTGTCTGAACTTTAATTGATTTCCTGCTTTTAATATTTAAAGATTGAGCGATAATCTTATCAAGCTCAATTAGCTTTCTGTGACCTTGAATATTTTGCGGTTTATCACCTATATTTCTATCAGCTAATTCTTCTACTCTATATAAGACGCCTAAAACTAGTGGCTTATTACATACAGGGCATATTCCTTTTAGTTTCTTGGTTTCTTTAGGACTAGCACTGAAATTACAGTCTCTGTGTCCATCAAAATGATACATCCCCTCTTCAGGGTAAAACTCAATAGTATATCTTAATTTATTTAAATCTTTATTCTTTATCGCTTCATATATCTCATCATAGCTAGGATCATTTAAATCCATGACATTGGCCTCTCTGCCAATATTTTGCAGACTATGAGCATCTGAATTAGATAAAACTGTTAGCTTATCTAATGATGAAACTCTTAGGTTCATTTCTGGATCAGAAGAAAGTCCAGTCTCAAAAGCGTATATGTGTTTAGTTTGATCTTTAAAGCACTGCTCCATGCTATCAAAGCCTGATTTGGAGCCAAAAACAGCATACCAAGGAGTCCAAATATGTGCTGGGTATACTAAGAACTTAGGATGGATATTAAGGCATAATTTAACCAGGTCAGGAGCGCTCATACCAAGTATAGGTCTGCCATCAGAGCGTATATTATACTTTTTATCTAAATACTTATTTAGTTTTTTAGCTGCCTCTAGATTAGGAGCTTGTACTATAATATGAACCCTCCTAGCTTTACCTTCATCTTTATATACTAGCGAAAGCTCTGTTGCTAATATAAATAGAGTATTAATATTTCCATTCTTTTTTTTCTTTAATCTATAGAGTCCAGATTTATCTACCTCTTCTAGTTCTTGCTGTATATGACTAAACCACTTTGGGTAGCTAAAGTCTCCTGTGGCAACTATATCCACACCTTTTTCTTGAGCTACACTAGCAATGTTTGGCAAAGTTAATTCAGGGGAACAAGCTCTAGAATAGCGAGAATGAATGTGTAAGTCTAAGACTTTTCTCATGATTATAATTTATTGAAATTATCACCTTTAACAAAAGCTTTAATGTTTTCACTAGTTTGTTTTAATATTCTAAGCAAGGCTTCGTGGCTATAGAAAGCAATATGAGGGGTAAAAATAACCTTTTCATTATCAAACAATATATGATCTTTAGCTAACGTTAAAGCAGACTCCATTTTTTCTGGGTCATATAGTAGTTGTTTTTCCTCTTTAATAAATTCTTCACCTTCAATTACATCTAAACCAGCTCCTGCTATTATGTCTTTATCTAAGCCAAACATAAGAGCATCAAGGTCAACCAGACCTCCTCTAGAAGTGTTAATTAAGAAGCTTCCTTTTTTCATTGTCTTCACAGTATCCTTATTAATCATATGATGCGTTTTTTCGTTATAGGGAGCATGTAGAGAAACTATATCTGAATTACTTAGTAATTCTTTAAAAGAAACATATTTAAAGTCTAAGACTTCAGAGATAAAATTATCCTCATTAACATCAAAAGCTAAGACATTCATACCAAAACTTTTTGCTATTCTAATTACGTGTAATCCTATTTTACCAGCACCAACAACACCTAATGTTTTATTCTTTAAATCAAAACCTTTTAGTCCTTCCAATGAAAAATCATTTCTCAGTGTTTTTACATAAGACTTATGAATATTTCTTGATAACGCTAATATCAAAGCAAAGGTATGCTCAGCTACTGTGTTTTCGCCATAAGAAGGTATATTGCAAACACAAACATTATTTTTCTTAGCAACGCTAAGACTAATATGATCGTAACCAGTGGATCTAGTGCAGACCAACTTTAAATTCTTTAGAGTATTAAGCACTTTTTTATTTATTTTAGAATAAATAAAGACTGAAACAATATCTGCATCTTTAGCTAGAGACATATTATTCTCAGTTAGAGGCTCTTTGTGAAAAGACAGCTTATGGCCTTTTAAAGAAGCTTTTAAGTGCTTCTTTTCCCAGCCTTTTATTTCAAAAAAACTTATTTTCATATATTTATCAATTTAAGTTTCTAAATTTAATTTTTTAGCTATTTCTAATTCTTCTAAACTATTAATTCCCATAGCCTCTGTAGCATCTACTTCTGTTGTTTTAATCTCAGCTCCTTGCTGAAAGGCTAAAGACACTAAGTCGGTAAGGTAATATTCTTCTTGTTTATTGTTATTATTTAGATTACTAATATTTTCCCACAGCCACTTTGAATTAAAAATAAACATAGCTGGATTAACTTCACTAACAGCCCTTTCTTCATCACTAGCATCTTTAAATTCAACAATCTTTTCCAGTTTATTATTCTCACCTCTAATAAAACGTCCCCAGTGATAAAAAGCCTTCTTCCAGTCACTAAAATCATCTACTTTTACTGACATTAAATTAAGAGCTTCCACTTCTTCCTCTACAAAATTATTCATAGACTCAGCACTAAGGAAAGGATGATCCCCGTATAGAACTAAAACTTTCTCTGCTTTAGGTGAAACCTCATATTTAGCACTATGCACTGCATGACCTGTGCCTAACTGCCTATCCTGTACTGCAAATCTAAGATCATATTCTTTTAGCGCTTCTTGCATTTGTTCATGATTATCAGGAGAAACTACAATAATCGGTTTAGTCTTTATATTACTTTTAGCGATTGAATCTAATAAATAATGAATCATTGGTTTTTCTTGTAGTGGAACTAGAGCTTTAGGTAGGTCACTATCCATTCTTGTACCTTTACCAGCTGCTAAGATAATAATATCTGTCATATAAAATGTTATTAGTTTCTTATTATTTATATATTAACTATCTTTCAATTATAGTAGTTATTTCTCAATTATGCTAATTATTTTTTCATACAAATCATTGCATGTTTTTTTCTCTTTCGCTTCTATATAGAGCCTGATTATTGGTTCTGTGTTTGAAGCCCTTAAGTGAATCCAGGAATTATCAAAATCTAATTTCAATCCATCAAGCTCATTAACCTTAGCATCACCAAAATACTCCTTTATTTTCCTAAACACAGTTTCAATCTTATCCCCTTTTCTTAACTCCACCTTATACTTCATTAAATAATATTTAGGTAAATAAGTTTTAAAAAATGAACAAGGCTTATCCAGTATCGCCAAATAACTTAAAAACAAAGCTACGCCAACTAAGGCATCTCTTCCATAATGTAGCGTTGGATAAATAACGCCTCCATTACCTTCACCACCAATTATAGCGCCCTCCTCTTTCATTTTTTCCACTACATTAATCTCTCCAACTGCAGCTAAAAAGTGCTGACCACCATATTTATTAGTAATATCTGCTAAAGCACGAGAAGAAGATAAGTTAGAAACAGTATTACCAGGGCCAAATTGAGATAAAATGTAGTCTGCTACCGCCACTAAAGTATACTCCTCTCCTAAGAAACTACCATCTTCACAAACAATAGCCAACCTATCACCATCAGGATCAACTGCTAGACCAATATCAGCTTTCTCTTTTTTAACTACAGCTGATAACTCTGTTAAATTCTCTGCCAGTGGCTCAGCATTATGACTAAAGTGTCCACTGCTATCACAGTTCAACTCAATAATATTAACTACCCCTAAAGCTTTAAGTAATTCAACTATAGCAGGACCACCCACTGAATTAATACCATCTACTACTACTTTAAAATTAGCCTTGCTAATACTTATATCAGAAACTTCTTTTAATTCAATAATCTTTTTAATATGTTCATTAGTAAAATTAGATACTTTCTTATTCACTACCTTTTTATTTACACCCAATTTAAAATCTTTGTTTTCAAATAACTTTAAAACATCCTCCATGTTATCAGGACTTAAAAACTCACCTTTATCGTTTAATAATTTAAGAGCATTCCAGTTGCTAGGATTATGACTAGCAGTAATGATAATAGCTCCTTGAGCTTTAAATTCAACAACAGCTATTTCAGCAGTAGGAGTGGTAGCTAAACCTAAGTCAATCACTTCTATTCCTAAATGATTCAAAGTGCCCTTTACAATCTTATTTATTAGCTCACCTGAAGGTCTAGAATCTCTAGCTAAAACTACTTTTATATTATAATCAAAACTACTTAAAAGCCAAGTTCCATATGCTAAAACATATTGGCTTATTATATCTGGTCTCAACCCTTCATTATCATCAAGAGTTCCTCTGATACCTGATATAGATGCTTTAATAGGCATAATAAAATATTACTTATATATTAATATACTAGCATTTATAAGCATAAAAATAAACCGTTATTAGTTATCTTAGAAAATCTTTTTTGCGTACAAAAAAACGCCATTGTTCTGGCGGTGGCCTACTTTCCCAGGGTACAAAACCCAAGTATCATCGGCGCTGAAGGGCTTAACTTCTGAGTTCGGGATGGAAGTCAGGTGTAACCCCTTCGCTAGAACCACCAGAACGATGGCGTCTTTTTCTATATGCTGAAAAACAATTAATAAGTTCAATAAAATTTTCTCTTCAACACAAAAGTGTGGGAAAATCAAACGGTTTATTAGTACTCCTCGGCTGAGTGCATTGCTGCACTTACACCTAGAGCCTATCAAGGTCATATTCTCTGACCAACCTGTGAAACCTAATCTTGGAGACGGCTTCGCGCTTATATGCTTTCAGCGCTTATCCTAACCGAAGGTAGCTACCCAGCAATGCCCCTGGTGGAACAGCTGGTACACTAGAGCTTCGTCCTTCCCGGTCCTCTCGTACTAGGGAAGGGACTCCTCAAGTTTCCGCGATCATAGTGGATAGGAGACCGACCTGTCTTACGACGGTCTGAACCCAGCTCGCGTGCCGCTTTAATGGGCGAACAGCCCAACCCTTGGGAGCTTCTTCACCCCCAGGATGCGACGAGCCGACATCGTGTATCATTCCATTATTACTAACGGTACGGACTATATCTTCATCCTAATAGTCAATTAGGAGTTGGCGTATTATAACATTGTAAATTTTCCTAATTCAAGGAAGGAATGCTATAAGCTCTAAAAGAGCAAGTCTCTACAGGGTCATAACTCAATTCCATATCTTATAAATAAGATATTTTCTTACATGATCATCGTTCAAAAATGAACTAATGATTATTGACTTCTGATTTTGAGTTAGACTTCCCACGGTATTGTCCATATTCATATTATAGGCTATCTAAAATATGGAGTTCACCGTTATAAGCCAAATTTATTCACTCGATTTCTCGAGATTGCACCCCGATATGTTAAGGTGCCGAACCCCGCCGTCGCTGTGGACGCTTGGGCGGGACTAGCCTGTTATCCCCAGAGTAGCTTTTATCCGATGAGCTTCCGCCGTCCTATATCGAACGGTCGGATCACTAAGTTCTGCTTTCGCAACTGCTCGACTAGTAAGTCTCGCAGTAAAGCTGGCTTGTGCCTTTACGCTATCTCCCGGGTTTCCATTCCGGGATAGCCAACCTTTGTAAACGCCTCAGTTACTTTTTATGAGGCATCCGCCCCAGACAAACTACCCGCCAGACACTGTCCTCGCACTTAAGCAAGTCAGAGCTAAGAGCACGCAAGGGTGGTCTCTCATTGGTGACGTGAGTCTCCCACCTATTACTGAACATGCGTACCCCTAACTCAATATCAAGTTGTAGTAAAGCTTCATGGGGTCTTTTCGTCCGACTATGATTAACGAGCATCTTTACTCGTCATGCAATTTCGCCGAGTCCTTCGTTGAGACAGTGCTCAAGTTGTTGCGCCATTCGTGCACGTCGGAACTTACCCGACAAGGAATTTCGCTACCTTAGGACGATTATAGTTATCGCCGGCGTTCATCCGCGCTTGAATTCAGGGCTTTGCCGAAGCTAACCCCTCCTCTTAACGTTCGGACACTGGCCAGGCGTCACCCCCTATACATCCTCTTTCGAGTTAGCAGGGAGCTGTGTTTTTGCTAAACAGTCACTCGAGCTCTTTAGCTGCGGCCCCGATTGCTCAGGGCAGGCCTTATCTCGAAATTACGGCCGCTATTTTGCCGAGTTCCTTAACGAAGGTTCTCTCGTACACCTGAGGCTTCTCGCCTCACCTACCTGTGTCGGTTTGCGGTACGGTTACTGTTGAATTAACCCTAGAGGTTTTTCTTGACAGCTCCTATGCTCAAATCAGTTCCACCAAAGGCTTCACCTCTTGCCGACCTCTTAAAGCTGTTGATCCGGATTTACCTAGATCGCTTCTTGAAGCAAGCAACGCACATACCATTAAATGCGCTTGAACTCTGAAACCGTGTCCCCCCATCGGAAAACAACAGTAGTGCTGGAATATTAACCAGCTCTTCCATCGGCTGCGCCTGCACTACACAGGCATGACCTTAGGACCGACTAACCCTGGGACGATTTGCGTTGCCCAGGAAACCTTAGGTTTTCGGTGGGCAGGGTTTTAACCTGCCTTTTTGCTACTCATGCCAACATTCTCGCTTCTGTTTGCTCCACTGCGCCTCACGACACAACTTCAACGCTAAACAGAACGCTCCTCTACCACTCTAGAACATAGTTCTAGAATCCGCAGCTTCGGTAATATGCTTTAGCCCCGATAAATTTTCGGCGCGAAACAACTTAGTTAGTGAGCTGTTACGCTTTCTTTAAAGGATGGCTGCTTCTAAGCCAACCTCCTAACTGTCGTAGTCACAACACCACCTTTGACACTTAGCATATATTTAGGGACCTTAGATTGCGGTTAGGGCTGTTTCCCTTTCGACTAATGGAGCTTAGCCCCCATAGTCTAACTCCCGGATTATACCTACTGGCATTCGGAGTTTGGTTAAAGACGGTATCCGAAGACCCGCCCTCATTCAGTGCTCTACCTCCAGTAGTCAACATCCGAGGCTAGCCCAAAAGCTATTTCGAGGAGAACCAGCTATCGCCGAGTTCGATTGGAATTTCACCGCTAACCACAGCTCATCACCTAGTGTTGCACGACTAGTGTGTTCGGTCCTCCCTTTAGCTTTCGCTAAAGTTCAACCTGGCCATGGCTAGATCACCCGGCTTCGGGTCTTGTCCATGCGACTCTGATTTCACTTCCACTTAACACTAACATTGGCGTTAAATGGAAGTGAAATATACGGGCAGTTAACCCTCGCTTTCACTGTACATATTTCCTAAACAGGACTTATGTAGCCACATAGAACAAACTCGTTGGCTCATTCTTCAATAGGCACGCCGTCACCCATAAATGGGCTCCGACTCCTTGTAAGTATATGGTTTCAGGTACTATTTCACCTCCCTTACCGGGATGCTTTTCACCTTTCCCTCACGGTACTAGTTCACTATTGATCATAAAAAGTATTTAGCCTTGGATCATAGTCGACCCAGATTCATACGGAATTTCACGTGTTCCGCACTACTTAAGAAAAATTGCAGTAAAGAAACTATTCTTTTCACTTACAGGGCTATCACCTTCTCTGGCTGAGCTTTCCAGCTCATTTAGTTAAAAATAGTTTTTTGTAACTTTACCTTATCTAATTAGGAG